>PDWI01000721.1_pt1 | contig 55270 bp, 63 predicted proteins | sample 1430891 | NCBI WGS metagenome assembly PDWI01 (sample SAMN01162508, study PRJNA174530) | Oral metagenome, whole genome shotgun sequencing project. | biome: Marine environment; feature: Marine mammal; material: Swab sample of the gingival sulcus; isolation source: swab sample of gingival sulcus... | reverse complement strand
GTTTTTATCTTTCAATTCTTAATTTGTTAATGTTAATCGCTTACTTATTTTAAAACTTTGTCTAATAACTTACCATCTTCTTCCCACTTTTTTAGTGCTCGTTCATAACTTGCTTGAGTTTTGATAATTCTTAAAGTATGTGGAGAACCTTTTTTTATGGTTTGTGTCGTTAAATCAATTCTAGTATTTCGTATCAGATTATACATTGCAGTTCTGTCTGCTTTTACTTGTTTATAATCAAAGACTTGTTCAGTTGGAGATATTAAAAAATCTTTTAAAAGGTCCCATTCTTCTTTATCCCATTTTGATTTAGGTACTTTCATTGTCCAATCTTTTGGTGGTAACGGTTTATTGTTTATTGATTTCTGAAGAAAGTCAACACATAAGTTTTTTAGGTTTTTTCTTAATAAAGATTCATCTTTTTTGCCCAACAATTGCTGATTTACAATGATATGTACTTTATCTCTTGTTATATTAACAAACAAGGCTTTAGCCATTTTTAAAGACCAATCTTCTGTTAGGTTCCAATTCTTCTCAATTGCAAATAAATCAACAAATGCTTTGGCTGATATCATTTTAGATTTAGAGCCTTTTTCATTGTTATGTTTTACCAAACTTGGTAACTCGTTAGCCCATTTCAAAACAAATAAATTCCATTTCTTATTATTCGGGATTATTTTTAATAACGAAAGTAACTTTTCAATAACAGGAACATCTGCTTCTTTAGCAACCTTTTTAATCCATTGGTTTTGTTTATCTTTTGCAAGATATGCAAGGAAATGAAATAACTTTTTAGTATCAATAGATTTAAAATAAGTTTGTATTAACACATAATTAAGGTTCAATAATAAATCTTCGTTTTGATGATGAATAAGCCAGTCAATAACAGGGGTATAACTTATTTCTTCTTGAAAATAAGCCTCTAGATTTATCAATCCATTTTGGATACTTTGATTAATAACCTTTTTCTCTTCATCTGTATAATTGTTTGAATTAAAATACTTTATCCAATCGACTTTAGTTTTTTTATCTTGTGAAGGAAATAATTTTACATTCACTGAAGGTGACCATAATACTATTGCCCCATAATGATACCAGTAATAAATTTCAGGTCCATAATTGCCCATATATCCTTCACTATCCTTCACTATGGGGTCATCTGTGTCCAACTCAAAAGAAGTTATCAAATCCTCTTCTTCAAAAGAAAAATTATTCAATATTGGATTATTTTGTTTATCCCAATACTTGATTTCCAAATTTTCGTCGTAAACTTCGTCCATAACATCATCCGATTCATCATAATAGCTACTATATTCCGGAGCTCCTACCTTATACGAAGTTACCAAACATAAGTTACTATAGAATCCTAATTTTTTAGCCGTTTCAATAATTACTTCTGCCTTCAATCGGTCGTTAAGTTTCAAATTTTTATAAGAAAAATTCGTTGGAGTATATTGATGCCCTAATAAAATGATATAAGGCTTATCGCTATCATGATTTTGAAAAATTGATGCTAATTTATCTGAATATTTTTTTATTGATGACCACTCAATTTTAGACTGATTTTTAGACTGAATCAGATTATAAACCAAACACACTCTGTATCCTGACGTAACTTCTTTTACTTTGTGATTACAATCTGTATAAAAGCTAGCAAAACTCATTGCATATGGATTACTATTGGCAAAATCAGCAACAACCGTTTCTTTATCAAAAGAAATAAGCAATTCTCCTCCTGTGAATTTCGAGGGCAAATCAACCACAAGCGTTCCAAACATCCCTTTTTCTTTTTCAGAATCTTTATGCTCTAAGAAAAAACCTCCTTTTTCATAGATTAATAATTTGTATAGATTTGCGTTAATGGTATAGTCTTTTAACCCTAAATCTTTTTTTACTTTATTGATAATTGTGTTTAATGTGCTATTCCATTGAGGATTATGCAAAATTAATTAGCTTTTTTGTTTCATTTTTGGATAAAGGAAAACTGATTTCTTCTTTTTTATCAATCAACAAACCCGGCAACACAAAAGGTATACTGCCAACACTTGCAAACTTACCACTTCCTTTTAAATCTTGTAAACAATCAAGAATTTTCGACTTTATATTTTTCATAAAACTACATAAATTATAACACACTAATAATAAAACACTTACACTTACAACCATATTTGATTTGTAAAATATTTGTGTTGTAAAATTGCTTTTTATTTGTAATTTTTATCTTATTATTTTTATTTGCACTTCTGCTTCAAAGCTATCATCATCGCCTTTAAAAAGCAGAGTTCCGGTTGCCACATATTCTTTTTTTACGCCTTTTATTTCCTCTAATTCTTTTTTGTATATATGGCGTATTAAATCTTTTTTATATTCCGGGATTTGTCGCTTTACATATTCCCATGTTTTTAGTGTTTGTCTCGATATTTTTAAGTCATTAGACATATCATCAAGACTTTTTTTATATAGTTTTCTTATTAATTTTAGATCAGAAATACCAACATCTTGTACATTTTTTATCCCGGTTGTTTTTCTGCCGTATATCCAATCTTCATCCACATCAAATGTTTTACAAAAATTATTGATGAAACGACTTGTTAAGTGACTTTCATCATTAATAGCCTTTGAAAAACCCGAGTAAGAATACCCCATTTTTTCAGCGATATCTTTACGCTCCATCTTCAAATTAGACACAGCAACCAATAACCTATCTCGTGTCGTTGTCATTCCTATAATCTCATTAATCTTTTTCTCCTATTTTCCCCCATTCTTTACCATCCACGCGATAAATAGTTTTCGTCCACGTATCTATAAAAGTGGTACCCCCATTATCTTTATATCTTCCATTACTTGCAAAAAGATATAAAATAATCAAGAGCACTACTCCAAAAAACATCTTATAATAATCCATCAGTTTTAGTTCTTCTTTTTTTTCGCTCATATTATTTTTATATTTGTTTTGTAATTAAAAAAACTTTATTATGATTAATATTGAATATCTAAACACCAAAAACCACAAAAATCATTTATTACTTTTCCCAAACGAATGCTTACTCGAAAATTACACTCTTGAGAAAATTGCCGACCTCAAAGAGCAAGAAAAACCAATACCATATATAAGTAATCTTGCACAGAAGCCTAAATTCGTTATTCCTTCAATATCATTATCCGCTCACGATCCATTCGACCAAAAGTATGGCGATCTATACCTAAGAGGATTCTTTACCGAAGAACGATACCTTACCGCTCGCTCTTATTTTCATTCGCTCCCTCTTGCCGAACAGGAAAATTACCTGCATCATACCGCTCAAGCAAATCTCTCAACATTTGAGCGTTTTTGGGCAAATGTAAAAGATACTTTTCTCGAGCTTGCCAATCTTTATCGTAAAGAACCGAAAAAGGAATACTTATCAACTCATTAAACTTTTCTCCTAAAATTTTATTTAAGGCCATAACTAACTCTAATTGTCAAAGAAATCTGATTGATTAATCCGAGAAGTTGATACATTTCCTCTTGCAACTGTATATAAAGTCACTGTTGCAACTGTATAGCCATTATATCCATTTTCAAAATATTCCGTCCTGTCAAATTCAGAGAAATGCACATCTGAATCAAAATATCCTTTTACTCCACAAGGATTTTCCAATTCAGGATTCCAATCATTTCCATAAAATACCCTAATTTTATATGTTCCTTGTGGAATTTTATCCATTCTAAAACTAGAATTCTTACAAACATATTCATTTCTTATTGTCTTATTCATTGAAATACTATACAAACATACTATCGCATCAGTTCTTGCTCCATTTTTTATTGTTAGATTGGCATTCCCGTCATAAATACCTTTTCCAAAACAAGAATCAAAAGGAGAAGCTCCATTTTGTAATTGATTCCCTTTATATTTGCTTTCTTTTGGGGGCTCAAAAAAAGATTTAAAATCTTTATCCTGTTTTACATTAATCGTTTGAGGTTTCGGCGCATCTTCTTTGTGATTTATAATAAAATAAAAAGCTAAACCATAACACGCAATAATTATCAAAATGGTAACAAATAAAAGTGTCTGTCGTTTACTGCTCATAACTATATATTTTTTATGCTTCTGGCTTAGTTGTTGTCCAACCTTTTTTTCTTAAAATAGCAATAAGTTTAAACCCACTAATATCTGATTCTTTTTTTATCCCAGATTCGTTAGCTATAATTGAATCGTCAATTGAAGATAAAATATTTCCTAGTATTAAACCAACAAATCCACCAGCAATCAAAAAAAACAGCCACATATTTTCAAGTGTTAATCCTAAGATAAGGCCTAATAATGAGAATGCAATAAGAGGTAAGATAATAAATATTAGCGAACCACTTTCATGAATTTTATTGCATCCCTCACATCTTGGAATCTTAATATTCAATGTTTCATACCAGACTTTTCGTTGTATTGCAAAATTTCTTCGTTTCGTTTCCCTATACAATGTCTTACTATATGCAAATTTTGGGTTTGCAATATTTTGTCCACAGTAATAACATTTTTCAATCGTAATCCTTTGACTTGATTGTTCCCTAGATTTTGCTAAATATTTACGATACTCAACATCATATGCCTCCCTTTTCTCTCTATTCTTAAGAACTTCATATGCTTCAGATATCAATTGCATTTGTGCCGTAGTATCCACACCATTGTTTTTATCTGGGTGCCACTTTTTTGCCATAATCCTATATGCAGTATTAATATCTTTTTGAGTTGCTCTCGAATCAATTCCCAATATGTAATAATAATTTTTAAACCCCATATTCAGGTTTTTTTATTTAACAACACACAAATTAAACACGAATAATTGATGCCCCTAAAATAGAATAGACAACTATTGATGCTATTAAAAGCAGTATAGACACATACTGCGTCTTTTCCTTAAAGATATTAGCGATAATAGAGGAAGCAGCCACAACACCCAAACTCGAAATAATTGCCAAATACCATTTAATTAAGAAAAATAACTCTACAAAACCAACCAATATAGAAAGTGTTCCAATAAATGTCAGCCAACTAACATCTGAGGCAAATAAAGCTCCCACTGGCCAACCTTTTTTTAATGCATAATCTTTATAAGTTATAACCAACAGGCCACCAATCATTTTCATTAAACTACCTATCAATGCTGTATCCATCACTTAAAACTTTTTAGTATCTACCCTTTCAAACCTTTTTTCAATAACTCTATCTCCAAATCTTTCAATGCAATCTCTTTCTTGCACAATTCCAACTCTTTTCGCAATAACTCCAACTCTTTCTCCGAAAAACCACCAACTATATGAATATTACCCTTTTTATTTTTCTGTGTAATAGTCGTAGAACCATTTACGCCTTTCAGTTCGTCAATAAGGTCTTGTATTGACAAAACCGCTGTACCTGACATCTTTGTTTCGCCACTCTCCCATTTTTGGACTGTTCTAATGTTTACATCTAATTTTTCAGCTAACTCACTTTGAGTTAAGTTTAATTCTTTTCTAATTTTTTTAACATTTATCATACTACAAATCAGTTATTTCATAATACATCTTTTTAATTAGTTATTTATTTTTTATTATTTCCAATAAAGTTTCAATTTGCTTGTCTTTCTCTGCAATTTGCTCATCTTTTTTCCTTATTAGATCCAATAATTCACTTTCTCTACCCCCAACAATATTATCACCTGCCTGATGGTTTGTATTTATATTTACACCACCATCAAAAGCGCCCTTTATTCGCTCTCTTATCATAAAAGCGTTGTTTTTGCGTATTTCAACTTCGCCATTTTCCCACTTTTGTATAGTTCTGGCATTAACATTTAGCATTTTAGCCAACTCTTTTTGGGTTATCCCTAATTTTTTTCTAATTTCCTTTAATTCTATACCTTTCATAATCAAATCCTTATAAAATAATATATATTTTTCACGAAAAAAAGGCGTGAAAAATTTGCAAACACGAAAAATAGGCGTATATTTGCATTGTTAGAAATATAACCATTCAAAGATATGAAAAAAATGGAAAAGAAAAAGCCTATCGCTCCGATTCTTCACAAGATGAAGGTAGGAGAAATACAAAGTTGGGATATTCGTCGATATTCGGTAATCGACAATGCTATACATAGATTAGTTAGAGAGAAATATCCCGACAGAAAGTACCCCATCAAGGCAAACTTTACAACAGTAGAAGTAAAACGCATAAAGTAACCATGATACAGATGTTTGAACACGAACTAACTAACCTACTAAACAAAGCCGCTGAGTTTGGAGCTGATGCAGCACTTCGCAGGGCAGGGTTTAACGAATTTCAAATAACGCAAGCTGAAGCTCGCCGCAGATATGGAGTTACACGTGTAAAAAACTGGGTCAAACAAGGTCTAATATGTGGAATTAGAGAAGGCGGCTTAGTCTTTTTTAATGTCGCCGAATTAGAGAGATTATCCCAAATATCAGAATGGGAAAGCGACAAAAGATTACAAATCAAACGAGAAGTTAAAAATCAACAGTCATGACAAGATTCGAGAAGCACAACAACAAGTTATTTACCCTGCTATTCATTGCCACTGCGGTAATATCATTTGCCGGTGCAATAGCAAAAAATCAGTTACATCCTGTAATTGTAGGAGTTTTTGGGCTAATAATGGCAGTTGCAATTAATCTAAACACTCAAAATACAAAGAGATGAAAAGATACACAGCAACAATAGAAATATATCTATATGCAAAATCGAATGAATTAGCCTTGCAAGAATCTAACAGAATTGCAAAAGAGTTAGACGATAAATATGATAATAAAGCAGCAACATCATCACTTTTCTTAACTCCATTTGCAAGCATGGAAAAACAAAAAATAGAAATCTAACCAATTTAAAAGTAGTAATATGAAAACAACACTAAAAAAAATCAAGCTAACATTTTTCAAAGGCATCAAAGATTTAGAAATTTCCTTTGATAAAGAAACAAACATTTATGGCGACAATGGAACAGGAAAAACAACCGTTTTTGACGCGTTCACTTGGTTACTGTTCGGCAAAGACCATAACGACAATCAAAAGTTTGAGATAAAAACTTTAGACGAGAACAATCAGGCTATTGAGAAAATAGATCACGAGGTTGAGGGCATCTTGGTAGTAGATAACAAGGAAATCACAATTAAGCGAATTTATCGCGAAAAGTGGCAGAAAAAAAGAGGTTCAACCGAGCTAACAATGACCGGACACGAAACCTCATATTTCTGGAATGATGTGCCTTTAAACCAAAAGGAGTTTCAGGAAAAATTATCTACCATAATAGACGAAGGTACATTTAAGTTGGTAACCAACCCACTTTATTTTAACTCGATGAAGTGGCAAGATCGAAGGGCGTTACTCACAGAGATTGCCGGAGCGGTAACAGACGAAGAAATTGCACAAAATAGCAAAGACTTTCAAGCTCTTTTAGATAAACTCTCTAATAAAACGATTGATGAGTATAAAAAAGAAGTTGCAGCTAAAAAGAAAAAGATTAAAACCGAACTGGAACAAATCCCTACACGAGTAGATGAATTGCAAAAATCACTTCCGGAGGCTCAAAACTGGGATGAAATTGAAGCTGAAATCAAAACCAAAGAGAAAGAGGTTACGGCTATTGATGAGCAGCTACAAGACCAAAGCAAGGTGTCTGAGAATTACTATGAGGAAATTGAGCAAAAACAAAGTGATTTATACAAATTAAAGAGTAAAAAATCAGAATTTGAACACCAAGCAAGTAATCAAATCTCCAAGAAACTAAAAGAGAAAGAAGCTAACATCAATGAGATAAAAGATGAGTTGGCACAAGCTGAAAAAGATGCTAAAAATAACGAGGACAAAATTCAAAGCCTAAAAAAAACAAACGATGATACAGAAGTAAAACTTAAAGCACTAAGAAACGACTTTACAAGAATAAGTCAAAGTCAATTAGAAATTGACAAACATCAATTTACTTGCCCTACTTGTAAAAGAGCTTTTGAGGATGCAGACATTGAGCAAAAGAAAGCCGAACTAACCAAAAACTTTAATATAAATAAGGCAAAACAGTTAGAGGAAATTAACAAGCAAGGCAAGGCGTTAAAAGAAAATCAGAAACAAATTAATAACGAGATTGAGGAACTTCAAAAGAACTTTTTTGATAACATTATTGAAAAACTGAAAAAAGAACTCGAAGAAGCACAAAAAGCCCCTGCCGGAGTGCAAACCTCGCAAGCTATATTAAAAGATAACGAAGAGTATCAAGAACTCCTTGCAAGCATTGAAAAATTAAAAGGCGAAATCAAAGACAAAGAAGAAAGCAAGCCAACTACTGATAGTGATACTATTGAGAAGTTAAAGCTGACAAAATCAGATTTAAACACAAAGATTGATACGCTGAAAGCAACGCTTAATACTCGCACGCAAATAGAGAAAGGAAACGAGCGTATTGCAGAACTCAACGCCCAAAGCAAAGATTTAGCACAGCAATTAGCCGATGTAGAAAATGAAGAATTTACTATCACAGCTTTTGTTTCCGCAAAAATCAACAAAGTCGAAGAAGCAGTAAACCAGTTATTCCCAACTGTTAATTTCAAAATGTTCTGCGAGCAAATAAATGGAGGTGTAGCGGAATGTTGCGAAACTTTAATTAACGGAGTGCCTTTCAGCGATGCCAATAATGCCGCCAAAATACAAGCAGGCATTGAGATTATCAACGTGCTATCAAAGCATTACAATTTCTACGCTCCTATTTTCATCGACAATGCCGAAAGTGTAACAACATTGCCGGCTACCGACAGTCAAATTATCCGACTTGTAGTAGAAGAAGGAACAAAAGTATTAACCATAAAATAACTAAGAAAATGACACAAAAAATCAAAAAAGCAGAAAAAGACATTACAGATAATGTTCTTGCAAGAGTAAATCAATTTCAAGCAACCGGCGAATTGGTTTTACCTAAAGACTATTCACCCGAAAATGCTTTAAAATCAGCTTATCTCATTTTATCCGAAACAGTAGATAAAAACAATAAGCCGGTATTAGAGACGTGTTCACAAACAAGCATTGCAAATACATTGCTCGACATGGTAACACAAGGCTTAAGCCCTATGAAAAAGCAATGTTATTTTATTGCTTATGGTGGAAAATTACAGTTATCACGTAGTTATCAAGGTTCTATTGCCATTGCACGCAGAGCCGGACTAAAAAGCATTGTAGCAAATGTAATTTACGAAAAAGACGACTTTGTTTATTCTATTAATTCCAAAACAGGATTAACGGAAATTATTAAGCATGAACAAAAATTAGAAAACATTGACTTAGATAAAATAAAAGGAGCTTATGCCTTAGTAACTTTAGATAACGACATTACTCAAGTAACTGTAATGAACATCAAGCAAATAAAAAATGCTTGGCTACAAGGTTACGCAAAAGGCAACAGCGGTGCTCACAACAAATTTACCGATGAAATGTGTAAAAAAACGGTAATAAATCGGGCTTGCAAGGGCATCATTAATAGTAGTACAGACGGATACTTATTTGATGAAAACGATGAACGCAAAGAACACAAAATAATTCCCGAAGATGCTAATACCGAAACTGTCGGATTTGAGGAAGTCGAAGAAGTTCAAGAAGTGAAACCAGACATTTCCGAAGCTCCAAAAACCGAAAGCACAGAAGAAAAACAAGAACTACAACCCGAATTTTAAGTAAAGATGAAAGAAGAATGGAGAGACGTAAAGGGATTTGAAGGTATTTATCAAATATCTAACAAGGGCAGACTTAAAAGTTTTAAAGCTGTCAAAGAGGGCAAAATTATGTCCATAAAGAATAAAACAGGATGGTACCTTGGTACAGTATTGACTTATAAAAACAAAAGAAAAAGCATTAAGATACATCAGCTTGTTTGTGAGCATTTTTATGGGGAAACTCCAAAGCATCATAATATCCATCATATAGACGGAAATAAACAAAACAATCACATTTCAAACTTATCCTTTGTTAATACAAAACTCCATTCTTCAATCACACTAAAAGAAAATCCGGGAATGCTTAATGGAATGCATCGCTACAACAAACTAATAAAACCTAGAGTTGTAATGCAGTTCTCCTTAGAAGGAAAATTCATTCAGGAATTTCAAAATGCAAAAGAAGCAGAAAGAGCAACTAAGGTATGCAGTAGAAATATACTCCAAGTCGCTAGTAAAGAAGAATACAAGGCAGGTAAAACAAGAAAGCAAGCAGGAGGTTTTATTTGGAAATTTAAAGATAATAGAAATGAAATTAACAACATTAGGTAGTTCTTCGTCAGGAAATGGCTATGTAATAGAAGGCAAAGAAGATGCTCTTATTATTGAGGCAGGCTGCCCTGTTATAAATGCCAAACAGGCTTTGAATTATCAAGTCAATAAAATACGAGGCGTGCTTATTTCGCACGAGCATCTTTGACCATGCTAAATACGCAGACCGATACATAGAGGCAGGTATAGACGTTTATATGAGCAAAGGAACAGCAGAAAAATTGTCTTTTAAGAACAATCGCAAACCGGCACTACTACAACCTAATAAATTAGTAAAGATTGGCAACTTCAAGGTATTGCCTTTTGATGTTAAACACGATGCAGTCGAGCCACTAGGTTTTTTGATTAAGCACGAGGAAATGGGAACAATGCTTTTTCTGACAGACACCTACTATTCAAAGTACAAGTTCAGAGGATTAAATCACTTATTGATTGAAGCCAATTACTGTGAAAAGATTGTGAAAGAAAAGTTTGTTACAGGAGGATTACACCCTGCTCGATACAACAGACTAATGACCTCACATTTGAGCATTCAGACCTGTAAAGAGATTTTGAGAGCGAATGATTTGTCAGCAGTAAAAAACATCGTTCTTATCCACTTATCAGACCAAAACAGCAACGCAGAGGACTTTAAGAGACAAGTACAAGGATTAACAGGATTACCCACAATGATAGCAGATAAAGAATTAGAGATAGAATTATAGAAAAATGGAACAGGAGTTTATTTGGCGAACGGAACATGAACATGGCGACAACATGGTAACAATGTATGATTTCTTAGAAAATTATTTAGAAGAAGTTTTTAATGATGATGTGGAGATTTTGGAACACGATGGGACTTATGCGGAAATTCTTTATGAAGGGACAAAATATGGACTTCACGCAAGTGGGAATGGAGATTTTTTCAACCATAAAATAACAATAGAAAAAATTATAGAATGACACCAAAAGAAGAAGCCCAAGAAATACAAAAATATTTAGAAATAACATGTTCTAATAACCCGGAAGAAATCCAAGAGAGAATAGCGGATTTAGCGGTCTATATGGCACGTAGTGGCGAAATGTTGGCACAGGCAAAAAGAGAAGTAGCCAAGGCACGTATAAATGAGTTAGTGAAAAAAGTCATTGAGCCATTAACAGATGGTGTTCCTATGAGTGCAACTACACAAAAGGAACTTATTAATTTAATTTCTATTGAAGAACAGTTTTTAGTTGATTGGCTCGAAAGAATAAACCGAAGTTGCACACATCAGATAGATGCTTTACGTAGCCTCTTAAGTTATGAAAAAGAAAATCTACGATTATCAAGAACAGGATATTAACCATAAAAAAAAGAAAAAAATGAAAACAGTAGAAATTAAAATTAAAGCCCCTAAAGGGTTTAGAATATCAAATTTTGATATTCAAACAGGAACAGCCAAGTTAACAGAAATTCCAAAATCTGCTACAGAAAGAATTAAAACTATCGAAGATGTATTAAAAGACAACGGCACAACTCAAGAAGAAGTAGATAAGATGTTTAAAGGTGCGCCAAACCACCTAAAATATCAATACATCGCTGAATTATTATGTAAATCTCTAAATGAAGGATGGGAAGCTGATTGGGACAACTCAAGTGAAGCCAAGTATTTTCCTTGGTTCAAAATGAGTTCTTCGGGCTTTCGTTTCGGCGACTGCGGTCGCTGGTTTGCGGTTTCGCTTGTCTGCTCTCGCCTTTGCTTAAAAAATAGAGAATTAGCAGAATACGCCGGTAAGCAATTTACCGACTTATACAAAAAATTTATGATAACTAAATAAATATAAAACAATGGAAAAATATACAGAAATTAAAACATTTCAAGATGCATGTAAGGTGTTGATGTTAGATTACAACAAAGTAATTCCTGATTTCTCTTGTTATCCCGAAAAGGATAGAACGTCAATGATTGCTCATGCAAAATTAATAATCATTACAAGAGCGGCAAACAAATTGGCAAATAGCGGGAAAGAATGGGTGCCTGATTTTACAAATTATAAAGAACCTAAATATGAAGCTTGGTTTGATTTAAGTGGGGGTTCTTCGGGCTTTCGTTTCAACGTCTACGATCTCTGGGCTACGAATTCGGATGTCGGCTCTCGCCTTTGCTTTATTTCAAGTGAAGTGTGTAAGTATGTAGCAAATCAATTTATTGGTTTGTATAAAGAATATTTCTTATAAAAAATTAAGGTTGTGTGATGTATTGAGCCGAGTTCTTCGGGCTTTCGTTTCAACGACTACGATAACTGGAATACGAATTCGAATGTCAGCTCTCACCTATGCAAAATATTTACATCACAAACCGTGCAAACATTGCAAAAAATTACAGAATTAATAAAGGCATTGGTACTACTATGGAAGATGACTTTTTAAAAGCAAAGGAAATGAAAAGAATAGGGAATTTATATAGTAAAATAATAAGTATTGAAAACCTTAATGAAGCCGATATAAAGGCACAAAAAGGAAAATTAAAACAATACGGAGTTCAAGTTCATAACAAGCATAGAAAAAGCAATATTTTGATGTTACATTGTCTCTTAAAAAATAAAACTTATAAGACATCTAAATATGATGTTTTTAAGGTGTATGAACCAAAGGAAAGAGAAGTTTATAGGCTACCTTATTTCCCTGATAGAATTACACATCATGCTATTATGAACATTCTTGAGCCAATTTTTGTGTCAACATTTACGTCAGACACTTATAGTTGCATAAAAAAAAGAGGTATTCACTCATTATTAAACAAGCTTAAAAAAACATTAAGGAACAAAGAGGAAACGACCTACTGTTTGAAGTTGGATATAAAGAAATTTTACCCCAACATTAATCACGAAATATTAAAAATCTTATTGCGAAGAAAATTCAAGGATATAGATTTATTATGGTTGCTTGATGAAATAATTGACAGTGCTGATGGATTGCCTATTGGAAATTATTTAAGTCAATATTTTGCTAACTTTTATCTAACCTATTTTGACCATTGGATAAAAGAACAATTAGGAGTTAAATACTATTTCAGATACGCTGATGACATTGTAATTCTTCATAAAAGCAAAGCAGAACTACATTATTTACTTTACACAATTAAGGAGTATCTAAAATCTAATTTAGATATTGAAGTAAAAAGCAATTATCAAGTATTTCCGGTTGAAGCGAGAGGGATTGATTTTGTCGGTTATGTATTCTTTCATACTCACATCTTATTGCGAAAGCGCATAAAACAAAACTTTGCTAAAAAATTAAAGAAAAATCCAAACACGAACTCAAAAGCATCGTATCTGGGTTGGTTGAAACATTGCAACGGAAAACACTTAACTAAAAAATTATTACCCAATGAACAAATTTAGTGATTTCGGGATAAAGCCCGAACTGAAAAATTTTATAGGAGATAAAATATCCTTAAAGCGAATTTTTAATATACCAATCAAAGTGTTTGATTACAAGATTGAAAATTCAAAACACAAGGAAAATACAAAGTGTTTGACTTTACAGATTGAACACAAAGAAGAAAAAAGAATTGTATTTACTGGCTCAACTGTTTTGATTCAACAAATAGAAGCTGTCTCAAAAGATAAGTTCCCATTTCAAACAATAATTTCAAATCAAAACGAATATTACGAATTTACATAAAAAAATGAAGCAGAGCGAGTAACTGAATGGGAAAAGGTTGAAATATGATGCGGGTTCGAGTCCCGCCTCGCTCACTAAATACTCCAAAAAATTCAAAGGAGTACAATTTAAATTAAAATATAAATAAAATTAACATGGAAGATTTAAAACCAAAATTTGAAACATTTGCAATTGTTGAGCTTTTTGGGCACACACAACTTGCAGGGAAGGTCACAACTGAAACAATCGCAAGTCAGGAATTTGTAAGAATTGACGTTCCAAAAACGAGTAAAGTTCCCGAATTTACAAAGTATCATTTACCAACTGCTATCTATGGAATAACACCAGTTGGTGAAAACTACTGTAAAAAAATGGCTGAACGGATACAAGCACAGCCTATTAATGATTACAAGCACAATGAAGTAATACAAGAAATTATCAAAGAAAAGCTTGCCGAAATGCAATTAGAGATTTCCTCTTAATCAATATAGTAACAAGAGCATTGAAACTCTTGTTACTAACATCTTTTAACTCGCTAATCCGACTACTATGAACAAAACTCTCAAGCGAAAATTAGACACTATCTTTTCTAAGTACATAAGGCTTAGAGATAGCAAAAATGGCTACTGCTCCTGTATCTCATGTGGAAAAATAAGACATTGGAAAAAGATGGATGCCGGTCATTATATAAATCGCAAACACCTATCAACACGATGGAATGAGAAAAATGTACATGCACAATGTCGCGCATGCAACAGATTCGATGAAGGTAATATGTTGGGCTATACAAAAGGTTTAATCAAAAAATATGGAACTAACATAATTGACTTACTGGAAATTTCAAAAAATCAAACTTTAAAGATTAACGATTTTGAGGCAAAAGCATTGATAAATCATTACAAAAAAGAAGTAGAAAAATTAGAACGATGACAACATACGAACAATTTTTAAAGAATATGAAAATGAACAAAAAAATTGTAAAAACACTACGACTACCACTAACCTGCAATTGGTTTGAAATGACCAAATCCGGGATTAAACCAGAAGATTACAGAGAAATTACGCCGTATTGGTTTAAGAGATTAGTTTTTGATTACAAAAAAGTATTTAAGTACTGTACAGGCTATGATTGGGATAATAAATTATACCGAAAAGAAGGTGTTAAGCATATTTGTTATCCCAAAAAGCACCGACACAGAACGAATAATAAACTTAGAACACAAAGGAATTAAGATAGGAACTGGCAACCCCGAATGGGGCGCAGAACCGGGAAAAACATATTTTATAATTAAACACGGAGAGATATTATGAAACAATTAGAAGCAAAAGATTTAAGAATTGGCAACCTTGTTTACGGAGTTGCAGATAATAAAAAAATAGTAACAGAGGTAACAGCTCTGGACAATGTAAATCTAACAGAGTATCCTATTTGGTTGGCTCCCAAAGACGGAGCTGGAGAGGATGAATACGAAAGCGTAGAGCCTATCCCCCTAACCGAAGAATGGTTATTGAAGTTAGGGCTTGAAAAAACGACACATCTATTCGGTTTAGATATTTTTCTTAAAGACATTAGGGATAGTTACGTGGTAGCCAAAATACACAAATACAAATTATTTTATAGAGAACACCCGTTACTACCTCTCTCCCCTTTAAAAGAAACCAAACACGCACACGAACTCCAAAATCTATATTTTACTATAACAGGCGAAGAATTAACACTAAAACAATAAATATTATGACACACGAAGAAAAACTACAAGCAGTAACGGCAGACATTAGAAAGCAGCTGCCACGATTAATGAAGCTTGAAAAAGGATGTTTGTTAAGAATGAAAATATCAAATATTATTGGAGAAATAATAGGCGTAGGCTCAAAAGAAAATTATATTGTTTTAGGGGAAGACGAAGTTATACCAGACTATTATCTTAAAAAAAACTTATACATATATAAAATCATCGGCAAAGAACCTATGTTAACCGATGTGCTGGAATGGCTAAACATCTTAAATGTAAAAGCAGAAATAACAGACAGAGGAATGTTGTACGCAATAAAAAAAGACAACATTCCAATGAGAGATTATATTTCTGTAAAAATAGATTTATCCAAACCCTACCTCAAAGACCAATCAGAAGAGCTTATTAACTTTTTATATAAATTTCTGAATTAAGAAATAAAATGAAACACGGGAAGAAAATAAAAATATTAAACACATACGCAGGGATAGGTGGTAACAGAAAATTGTGGGGAGACGAGCATGAGATTACAGCAGTAGAGAACGATAAGGATACCGCTAACATATATCAAGAGTTCTATCCTAACGACATTGTTATTGTAGGAGACGCGATGGACTATATACGACATCATTATAAAGAATTTGACATCATTTGGGCTTCTCCCCCTTGCCCTACGCACTCAAGAATAAATACAACAATGGTAGGAACAGGTGCTACCCCAAGATTTGCTGAAATGTCTCTTTATCAAATTATAATATTCTTGAAACAATGGTTTAAAGGAAAGTATATTGTAGAAAATGTTATCCCTTATTACGAACCTTTAATCCCTGCTAAGAAAATAGATAGGCATCTTTGGTGGTGCAACTTTAATATCGGAAATTTCACGCCTACAAAGAAGCCAAATCACGAAACAGCAACTGTAAAACAGTTGGAAGAGTTTTACGAGGTGGATTTAAGTAAATTTAAACCTAAAGGCAAAAATACCAAACTCAAAATGTTGCGAAATATGGTACATCCGGAAACTGGCAAATATGTTCTTGACTGTGCATTAGGAATTTGGTCAAAAAAGGACTATCGACAAATGGATATTTATGATTTAATAAAATAAGATTAACTAACTAACCTATGAGAGAAATTAAATTTAGAGCGTGGAACACTATTGTAGAAAGAATGAGTAGCCCTTTTAGTCTTGAATTTTTACACAAATATGAAGAATCTGTGAATTTTGACAATCTTATAGTGATGCAATTTACAGGTTTTAAATTAAACGGAACAGAGATTTATGAGGGGGATATTATAAGCGATTATACGCAAACAGACGAGGGCATTGTAAAATCTCATCAGCAAGTATATTGGAATGATGATAAAGGTGCTTGGTATTTGGATAATACCTATAAGCAAGATAAATCTGACGGCGACCTTTTATCCGAAATGCTTAATGATTTTGAGTATGAGATTTTGGGCAACATCCACCAAAATCCTGAATTATTAAAATAGCAAGTAATGGCAAAAGATAGCTTTATTATATACAAATCATTTTACGAACCTATAAAATCATTGTCGGATAAACAACTTGGGCGATTATTCAGAGCATTATTCACCTATCAAATAGAGGGAAGTACGAATGTAGAACAAGACATACAAATGGCATTTGCTTTTTTCAAAAACCAAATGGAGATTGACCAAAGCAAATATCAGAAAGTTGTCGAGCGAAACAGACAGAACGGCTCGAAAGGTGGGAGACCAACCAAAGAAGAAAACCCAAAAAACCCAGCGGGTTTAAAAAAACCCAAAAAACCCGATAATGGAAATGGAAATGGAAATGGTAAACTAAAGAAAAATACAAAAGAAAAATTTGATTTATCTTTTGTTGATATTGCTTTTCTTTCAATTGTCAAGGATTTCATTCAGTACCGTAAAAGCGACTTGAAAAAGCCTTTTAAAACAATTCGAGGAGTAAAAAGGTTTTACAACGAGCTTTTAAAACTGTCATCGAGCAATGCTCAAAAAGCCGCAAAGCTGATTGAGTACGCAAAAGACAAAGAATGGCGGACTGTGTACGAAGTAAAGGAATACAATAAAAGTGATAATCACTTTAAAAATTCCGATGTTGATGTTTACGACGAAAAAATATAACTATGGAAGCGAAACCGAAATTGTTAGAACAAATCATTAAGCAGGCAAAAGAAAATAACGGAATCATCAGGTATAAATATCCCAATGCAGACATTTCATTGTTGTTGTCGTATTTCAATAGAATAGCAAATGCAATGCTTGAAAATAGAGGGAAGAAATTCAATAACAAAGAAGTTGAAAGCGTAATACTTAAAATGATTCAATGGACATACCTTCCCAAAGATTTAGACCCCAAAAAAGGCATACTCTTAAAAGGGCACACCGGACGCGGAAAAACCTTTTTATTCAGAGTGTTTAAAGATTTTTTGAGAATACATGCAATCAAATTCAAGGAAAATGGAGAAGATAAGTCTATGGTATTAAACATTGTGAATGCAAAGGGAATTTCAGGGGAATTTCAAGACCCAAAAAAAGGAGGCTACCCGGTAATTGAAAAATACTCGAAAATGAACTGTTTGGTATTGGATGATATTGGTGCCGAACAAAACGAAAGCAAAAATTTTGGCAACAGCCTCAATGTAATAGCCGAAATAATCAGAAGAAGAGAAGAATTAAACATGATGACATTTGGAACAACAAATTTAAACAGAATGAGCGATAAGGGAGGCTATGACGATAGAACAGTAAGCCGTATAAATTCGCTCTTTAATGTAATACCAATGAACCATAAAATTGATTTTAGAACGATTTAACATGATGAAACTGATAATAAAATACAAAAACGTAAAAGTAACCGAAAGACAATCAGAAGAGTTGGTGAAATTAATATCGCTAACACTCACAAAAAACAGCAATCTATTAAGCGATGACAACCCTTTAAAAACAACTAATCCCTTAATAATTACGCAGTATGAAGAAGCTGATTAACAAAATAGTGGCTAATTACTACCATTTAAAGCCGGAGCAAATGTTTTCTAAAACCCGGCAACGAGAAATCTGCGAACCACGCCAAGTCTCCATATTCTTAATGCTTGAGTTTGTAACAAAAAATAAAAGTGAAATAGGACGGTTTTATGACTTAAATCATGCCACTATAATAAATGCCGAAAAAAGAATTGAAGACATTGCCGAGTTCGACAAAAATCTAAGAGCTGATCTACTTTTTCTAAGAGAAAAAATAAGCGCAGAAATAGGGAAAGAAGACCCGAAAATAGAACTCATAAAATCAACGTTTAAGCGACACAAAAACAAATACTCTAACGAACTTTTAAAAGATTTATTGGAAATTAACACTCATCTTATCAAATTAAAAAACAATGGTCGAAATAGAATTTTGGGCAAAGCATATTGGAGCAAAGGTAAAACATCACAAAAAAGGAGTGTACACACTTGTAGGAGTACACATCAATGGAATATACGTAGAAAGAAATCTAACTGGGAACACAAAAGACTACGAGTTTAAATTATTCCGACACGATGAATGCACTATAAATATCAAAATGATATGGTTTATATCAGAAATAGAAAAGGTAGGAGAATTAAAATTAGAACAATTAAGAGAATATAGCAACCACTTTAAACATTCAAAACCTCGTAATTTTGCAATGATAACATTACGAGCATATGGATATAAAATGTGGGAAATTGCTCGGTATTTCAACAAAAAAAGCCATGCATCAATATATCTCGCTGTAAGACATACAAATAGATATATGAAAATAAACCCCAAATTCCGAAAAAAATGGGGATATATATGGTTTGGACTTTCAAGAGTTAATCCAAATCTAAAAATAGAAATTTAACTCATCAAAGGCTTACGCAATTGAAAGGTCAAATTGTTCATCTCAATCGCTGTTCTTCGGTATTTAGCGTAATTCTCTTCTGCATCATTTTTCAAACTAACACTCGAATACCAGTCCGACAATACAAAGTACCTCAATGCTCTTTCAATTTTTTTATCTATTGCAGGTAATAGATTCACATTAAAAGCCTCATTATCTTTTATAGAACCACCGTAACTCTTAGGAATACCGGTATCAAAAAAGATAGATTCACTCACACCTTCAGTTATCTTAAATAACTTGGTAAAAATCTCATAAACACCATCAGCCAAGAACTCTTTCATAATATCTTTCTCATCTTGCGACAAAGCAATATCATCAAGTTGACTTTCTCCGGTATCATCCTTTACACTCTTAGCTTTATACGAAGTGCGTAACGAAATAGAATTAAACATCTTTTCTATTTCATAGCTAAATTTAATCTCTCCATTTTCTCTTGTGTACATATTCTATTCTTTTAAAATTTATAATCATATCTTCTCACGTAACGAAGTCGGGAAACTACGCTCTTTATGCCATCAATAGCCTTATTATATAAGAAATAGGCTCTCTCGTGATTATAGTTCGATTCCAACAACCATTTATAAAGACAGTAATAAACGATAGCATCTTCAATATCTATATCCAATGGCTTAACCTTATTCTTATCAAACCTTTTATCAGGCTTTATAACAAACTGTATAGCCTCTGCATCCATCACCTGACCATGGGCTTGCTCATCTTCTGAGGTATAGTTCTTGGCAAGAGGACTTAGCCAATCTTTAAATATTTCAGAACAGATAGTTTTCATGAAAATAAAAATCAAAGGTTTATCATTCTCCGTAATACCAAAGGCATCAAGTTGACTTTCTCCCTTTTCATCTTTTATATTACGAGCAATATACTCGCTCTCAAGACGTATTCTTGTGAATAATTTTTCCCTATTGTATTCAAATTTTACTATCATTGTTCTCGTTTAAAAAAGAGCCGAACCGTAGCCCGGCTCTTAAAATCCAACCAAAAAAATTTAACTATGAAAAATTTAAGCAGCCTCTTTTGCTTCTTTTAGTGAAATAAACATCATTGCAATGTCAAAAGCAACAGCTAATGTTTTTTCAACAATCATTTCAATCATATCATTTTTTAAATCGAATTCGTCTTCGAAATAAGAAATGATTTCCTCTTTCTCTTCCTGTGTCAAGTCCTTTACCTCTTTCCAGATTTCAGGAGCTTCACGGATTGTTTCCCACAATCCTAAACTTTTTCGAGCTATATTAAAACCCTCAAAAATGCTCACTTTCTTATCTTCAAAAGCGTCATCTACTTCGGTAGCAACTCCTATTAAAGAAGCTAATCCTTCTTTAATTTTTTCAATTCCAAATTCTTTTTTTTCCATCTTCTTTTTTTTAAATGTTTAATAATATATTCAAGTAGAATTTTTGCGTAAGGCATCCAAACGTGTCTGTTTTTCCACAATTGCCGAAACATTTCTTTTAAAACTTTCTCGGCTAACCTACCCAATATTTTTACCGGTATTTTTATTGGTATTCTTTTCATAATTATTTTGGATCATATTCAATATGGATGTGGTCTTTTTCAAGAACTACATCAAAATCTTTAGTAAGCCTATCTTTTATCTCTTTATGTACCGCAACTTTTTCTTCGCTTGTAAAGTATCTCGTTCTTATGTCAATCGCATCCCCCGAGTAGTGTAATGAGAACTCGCTGTGTTTACTATCGTTTACGCTTGTAATTACAAGCTCTTTCCCGAAATCACGATAAACATCATTTGCAACCATTACTGCAATCAAAATTTGAGGTTGCAATCCTTTAAGTTTTACTGTCTTTTTTAGTTTCATTTTTCGAGTTTATATTTAATACTACTAACTTCTTGTTCTGTTTTCGATACTTTTTCGAGTATCACATTTTGCTTATTTTTTAAGTCATTGTGGTCGAGACGTGCTGAATCGTGCAAGTTTCTGATTACGCTCGTAGCCTCTTTTACAACTTCCATCGAGTTTTGCGATATTTCCTTGTGTGTTTCCCTTGAGAGTTTGTTCTCAACTCTAATGTGGTTTAAGAATACTTTTACCAATATTGCTACTGCAATTAGTATCAAGATTCCAAACCCCAATTCTTTATTCTCCGCTAGTGTTTTTAATAATTCCATAATTACCTGTTTATTGCTACATTCGCCCAATAAGCACCAAATGCTCTTTCAGTCCAGTTGTTTCCAAAATTTTTGGACGTATAAATTTTACCACCATAATAGACAACAGCCGTTTGGTATTTACCATTTTCGCTTATTGCATTATTCACCCATTGCCTATTACTTTGCTTGGCTGTCCAATTATTTCCAAAATCACTAGAAATATAAATCTGACCCGGACGCACCAGTGCGGTCATATACTGTCCTGTTCCTCCAACTTCGATATTTGTCCAGTTTTTTAGTAAATTCTTTTTCGTCCAATTTTCGCCATAATTATTCGAAATGTAAATATATCCCCCACCGGGTTCTTTATGCACAGCAGCCTGATATTTTCCGTCATTACTCATCGAAATTCCATACCATCTCTTATTGCTTAATTTTGCCGTCCAAGTGTCGCCAAAATCGGAAGACACGTGTATCTTTCCTGAATATTCAACCGCAGAAATATACTTTCCGTCATTACTCATTGAAATTCCATACCAATTTTGAGAAGTTGCTTTTTGCTCCCAAGTTACGCCCTTGTTCGATGATACATATATATATCCATTTTTAACTACTGCTGCTTGCTTTTCTCCGTCACTACTCATCACTACTCTAAACCAATCTCTAACACTTTCTCGTTGCGTCCAAACGTTCGCAAAATCATCCGCCGTACTTCCAAAATCCTCAGACGTATATATATGTCCTCCTTGCACGACAGCTGTTCTATATTTTCCATCTCTACTAATAGCTACGTCACGCCATTGCCGGCTATTTTCTTTTGCTATCCAAGTGTCGCCAAAGTCGGAAGAAGCATACAATTTACCATTCCATATTGCCGCTATTTGGTATTTTCCACTCTCTATATTTTCTTTATAGTCTCTAAACCTCAATAAGCTGCTATCAGGAGCATAAGTTGTACTGTTATAGGTCGAATTAAAATTATTTTGATTGGCATTTTGGAAAGCATCTCGTAATGAATTGCCAGTGCCAATTTCGTTAATTACATCTTGTAACGAAAAATTTTCAGTATCGGGAACTTGCGCCCAAGTAAGGTTGCTAACAAGTAGCAGTATTGCTAATATTCTACTTCTCATTTTCTAACTCTTTTATGCGTTTTTCTAATTCGGCGATTTTTAAAATTAAGAGGTCGATATACGACACTCCAAGCTTCCCGTTAGCATCTTTAGTTACCAATTCGGGATGTGTTTTTTGTACCTCCTGAGCGATTACTCCGTATCGTTTTTGCTTGTTACCCTTAAAATTGAATTGCTTGAAATCAATATCAATTTTGGTGTCAATTTTTCGGATATTCTCCTTTAATGTTCTATCAGAATTTAGAATAAAATTAGGAGCAGTTAAGTCGCCTGTCAATGTTCCGCCTGTTAGTTTTAAATATCTTGCATCTGCATCAGACTGTGTGAAAGTGTTTGAAGAAGCAGGCAGCTCGTAACTTTCTACTGTTCTAACGTAAGTATCGATGCCGCCCCCTGAATTGTTGTTTTTTCCTCCCAATAAGTACATTTTATTATTATAAAACACACCGCTGTGGAGTTTTCTAACAGATAATAAAGCAGGAAATGTTTCTATAGTATTATTACTTAACTTAAGAGCATTAACAGCATTTATAGCTGTGCCATTAGGTACCATTCCGCACAACCAAGTTAAATATCCGTCATGTACTTTTGCAACAGCGTTTGAAACCTCCGAAATAGTTGCAACATTATTAATTGTTGTTAAATCGATTTTCGGAATTCTTCTGATTTTATCTATATGAGAACTATTATATAAGTTACCTGAGCGACCTCCAACTAAATAATAGTAATCAGCATCTTCGGTATATCCTGAAAAATAAGAAAATGGAATCGATGAATTTTGAACTTCTGTAATTGTACCATTGTCGGGATTCCCGGTGTTAGGATGGTCTGTAAAAGAATACTTAAATGAATTTGTGTAGTTTCCTTGACTTCCATTCCCTCCTCCGATAACAGTAATTTGATATGATATATAATCTATATTGTTAGAAGCATCGTATTCAAAATTAGAATATAAAAACATTCCCGGCGACATTTTCTCAATGTTGACACTTTTAGTTGTTACTGTATTATCAGTAAGATTGTAAATAACCAATACCTTGCTATTTTGAGTAATATTACTACCATAGATAAATAATCGATTCATTGCATATATCATATTACTTCCGTATGAGTCTGGTAATTTAGAATTGCCATTTGGTTCTATCTCATTAATCACATTCGTTAAAGCATCAAATTTCATTATTCCATTGCCATACCTGAAATACATGATATTGGAAGATTCACCCACACATGCAGCACCGTTGGCAAAACCAAAATCGTGAGTAGCACGAATAACTGACCGACTTTCAAGCACATCACTTATATTTATACTCCCACCACCTTTTGATAATGATATTACTTTTCCTGATTTTGAAAGTTCTTGTATCTCATTACTACTATCATAGTCGCTATCATTTACATTATCAACACCATCTGAAAAGTCAGCAGGAATATCAGTTATATCACTATTCCAACTTGGTTGCCAACCTTCAGCTTTAAATGTTGCATCTGCTTGAGGTTTTGTGTAGTAGTCAATCGAAGATACATGAATTGTTCCGTCAGCATCAATTACAATTCCATTACCTGTCTTTACTCCGCCCAGAGTTGTAGGAGTTGCAGGCATTAAGGTATAGCTGCCGCCTGCACCAATGTCGTTCGTAAAGTCGCTCAGCTTGGTGGGTTTATTTAAAATCTGTGCATCACCCGATGTTGCCGTCCAGTCAGCATTGACATTTTCTTCAGCATTTGCATTCAGATTTGATAGTTTCGTTTTTTCAGCTGTCGTATAATCGTTAGTTGATAAGCCTTTACCCGAAACTTTATCAACCTTATCGTTTAGCAGATTATTAGTTTCGCCTTTATCATAATAGTCAGATAAATCAACCGTACCGCCTGCTCCGATATCATTCGTAAAGTCGCTTAATTTCGTTGGCTTATTGGTTAAATCTTCATAATCGCCCGAAAAGAGTGTTGGTTTTCCTGTAATTTCATTCCAACTTGGCACATACGAATCTAACTTATACCTACCGTCAAGCGATACCGAAGCACCGGCATTGCCCATGCCGGAAAGCGTTAATGTGCCATTTGCAAAGCTCGCATTGTTTATATAGTCAATCGACCCCGACTGTGGTGTTGGCAGTGCATACCAACCATGCACGCCAGCGTTATTTGTACCATAGTAACGTGAATTACCCGGAGTTGAAATATCGCCTTTTAACGAATAAACAACCGTATTGTTAGCATCATCATAAGTTGCTTGTATCGCATTTTCTCCTTTAAAATTAAGCGTGTTTTCGCCTGTGCTATATCTACTTTTAACATATTGAGCCGCAGTGCCATTTACGTTGAGAATCCAAGCTCCATATTTGTCTGCTTCTGCTTCAATATTTGATAATTTAGTCCGTTCTGCGCCTGTAATTACTTTGTTATCAACCTCACTTTTTGTATAATAGTTAGATAAATCTACCGTGCCACCTACGCCAATATCATTTTCAAAATCCGATAATTTCGTTGGCTTATTTAAAATCTGTGCATCGCCACTCGTTGCATCCCAATCTGCGTTGACATTTTGTTCTGCACCTGCCTGTATGCCCTGTAATTTCGATCGCTCTGAACTTGTAATTACTTTGTTATCTACTTCGCTTTTATTATAGTAGTTGCTTAAATCTACCGTTGACCCAGTAGCATTTAAAACACCGGCACCGTCTATCGTTAGCCCCGAGCCAACTTTTATACCGCCCAATGTGGTAGAACTCGCTACTGGAAGTGTGTAGCTGCTTCCACTTCCGCCACCTCCGGTTGTGCCAATGTAATTTTTGAGTTGCAATAATGTTATTTTCCGCAGATTTGTATTAACAGGAACTTCTTGATGTAATAAAAGCATGTGGCTGTCTTGTAGGGGGTTAGCCATTTCATATTGTCCGCTTATTATGTTACTATTTAGGTTTGTAGCATATATTCCGCCAACTTTTACCGAAATATCATTATTGTTATTATTAAAATTAGACGTACTAAAGGTATAGTTGCTACCTCCACTACCGGCACCAATGTCGTTCGTAAAGTCGCTCAGCTTGGTGGGTTTATTTAAAATCTGTGCATCACCCGATGTTGCCGTCCAGTCAGCATTGACATTTTCTTCGGCGTTTGCATCCAAACCTAATAACTTAGTTTTATCAGCATCGGTGTAATCATTCTTGCTTAATCCCTTGCCGGTTTCTTTGTCAACCTTATTATTTAACTGAGATAAAGTAACATCATCACTTACATCTTTATCCCATCCGTCGAAAATACTCTCATTTCCGATTAGTTTAGATTGATAATTGTTTTGCACCCAGCTTTGTTGGGCGTAATTCTTATTTGTAAGGAAATTGTGTGTTACGTATTGAGCGAAGTCAACAGTACTGCCACAATCTTGGTCAATGCTGTGTGTCTTCCCTTCCGCCATTTCCGTATATTCTCCGTCAACACTAGAATCGTAAATTGTCGTCCAAGTCACATCATCTTCGCTGATTTGTAATTTTAATCCAATTGCTTTAAAATTTGAATTAGTAACATTATAGTGCCATACCTTTATACTATCTATTGTATAAGATTGTCCGAGATCGATTTTTATTGCTGCCGGCTTATGATTAGAAGTGCTAATCGTTGCCTTACTGTTCTCACCAAGAGTTCCATTTACAGCCTTATTGAGATTCCAAACACTTTGTGTAAATTCTACATTATTTACATCAACTGCGGAAACAGATTTATTAAGTGCGACATTTACGCCATCGTCGTACACCTCTATCTCTTGCCAATATCCCTGTTGATATATACTCTCCGAATACATAAATTCGCTGATATACTCCCTCACATAACGAACGTTGTGGCAAGGAATATCAAGCGTAGCCCCTTTTGAGTTATTAAATACAAATTCTTGAAGCCCAACAACCTCTGTGGTGTCGGGGAACCAACTAACACCCTTATATCTTCCATCGCCTTCACTTTCGGTTAGATATTCGTCCGGTATAGAAGTCAAAAAGCCGGCATTGTTAACATACTCCGACAAATTTGTATTAACAGTTAGAACAATCGCATTTCCGGCATCATCATAGTTGGCAGACAAAACACCATTATTACTAAACATACCACTAATAAAGTCCTGCACTTCTTCCTGTGTTAGTGTTGCTCCACCAATACTATTAATTGTTAAAGTGCCATTAGTATCGTTGTAATTTAATGTTATATTACTTCCGGCCGTTAAAAGTCCAGCAACATAATCTTCAACTTCTTCTTGAGTTAACTTTGTGTCTGTTTTGATGTAGCCGAAATTAGCAATGTCATTGTCCGTCAATTTTTCATCATTATTCCAATTGTCAATATCTGTTTGTGAGATGTTATCTAAAATTGTTTTGTTAGAGTGTTCATGCAATTCAGACCTATCAGCTTTATCGTTAAAAGTAGTCCAATCTTCTTTTGACAAATACCCATTTTTTGATGCTGTTGCTTTTTGAAAAGAAATCTCCTGACCATTTAAACTCAACCCTGCCGTTTGAGCATCAACATTTAATGTTACGGCATCATGCCCACCTAAAGATTGTAGTGCAGAATATATTGCATTTTTCGTAGCACCATCCAAATTGCCATTCCACGATTCCCCATAAGGTATATTCGATATAACAGGAATAACAGGGGCATTTTTAAGACTATCAAAGTCCAACGCTTCTCGCGTAATAAAGTTATTTATTGTCCATTCTTTAAGCGCAACTTTCGATGAATCCACCTCTAACGGAAAAGATTCTGTACCGTTACCTTTCAAACTATTATCGTGAGTAACAACCTGTAAGGAGTTATTGAACTTAATCCAATCTTCATACCTCAAATAACCATTCTGATTAGACTGTGCCGCCTGTGAAAGTATCTTTTGTCCGTCCAAGCTTAACCCTGCTGTTAATGCAGTAGCATCCAACGTTATTGCATCATGCCCGCCGGGCAAACCACTTATCGAATCCATCAATGCCTTTGGCGTAACATATAGCGTTAAAGAATCTCCCTTAAACAAATAACCTTCCAATTGACTAAAATCAATCGTATCTCCTCGCCATATAAAGTATTGGGTATTCTTTATTACATCTGACTTTAAGATAGGCGTATATCTTTGCGCAAAACCACTCAAAGAAATACACACCAATAATATTGCTAATAACTTCTTCATTTATTTATATTTTTTTGTTTTTTTCTCTGTCTTAAGCCTTTAGGGGTTTGGGGTTCTTCCCACTTCCAGCCACATTAACTACGTCCATTGTCTTAATTGTGGCACTTTTCTATGTGCTTCCCATCGTATCTCACAATCCACATTGGTTTCCACTTTAAATCCGCTGTTTGTTTTATCGGTTATTTTTATGGCATCTCTAACATCATACTCACCATCCCATGCACGATGAATAACAATCTCGTAGTCGCTATCATACTCTTTCTCAAAAACGATATCGGTTGTTCCAACAGTCACTTGTTTTTCCCCCGATTGAAGTAGATAAATATCCTCAAACTTCGCAGCAATAAAATCTTCTGCCGCTTTAGTAAATCCCTCTAAAAGTCCTATTGTAATTGGGCTTAATTCCATATTCTAAATTTTTTGATAACAATATCTCGCTTGCTCTAATGCAAGTTTCGATAAATCTAATTGACTTGTATTTTGTAATATCTTAGACGCACACATCCACGTCAAACTATCGCGCAAATCCTCTTGAATATCTTCTGCCAACTGCTTTTTTACATACAAAAACTGCTCTATCTCATGACTGCTATTTACCGAGTAATACTCCAATACTTTAACAGGAGCATCATTTGAGATTCTTTGAGTAAAAACAACCACCGGCTTAGACACCCCACCTCGTGTAAACTTATTCTTTTGTAGTTTATACTTAGGATTACTTGCCGTTATAGCCTTTGTAACCTCTCTTTCCCATTCTGCCATCTTAAAACTTACAAGCCTTAAAAAATCATCGGGAATTACTACATAACCTACATTATCAGAGCCAACAGCAGCATTAGCACAATGAACAGAATTTAATATCTCCAATGGAGCATCAAGCAACACATTCTTTGCAGATTCATCCAATAAATTATCTATGTAAATATCGAAAGGATCAGACGTATTAGGCTCCGAATCCAACTCATATTTTATTCCCTCTCCTTCGGGAACAATCTCGTCCAACTTAATCTTAACCATATTAATTAAGGTCAAGCGCAACGGTAAAACTGGCGAAGGAGTTAAGCCACTTAAATCAAGACTTTCTAATAAAGCCCTAAGTGCCTGTTGATACGATGTCCTTTCGGTATTTAAATTAGCCATAGATAAACGTTAAACCTTTTTGAGCAGCTTGTTTTTCTACCATATCCTTGCTTACAAGCTTAGAAAATGGAACTCCCTCTTTTTTGTTCAGATACTCTTTTGCATCTTGAACATTTTTAACTTTAATTTCCCTTTCAGGAATCTCAACTTTTGGTTCTTCCTCAATATCTTCCTCAACATCTTTTTTTGGTTCTTCCTCAATATCTTTCTCCCAATCCAATTGAAAATACTTACCAAAGTCAGGCGACTTTTCTAACTGTTCTTGTATATCTTCATCGTAAGTTTGGAAAAACACAACCTTACGTGCAGTATCTCTTGATAAAAAATCAATAGGCTTTTGAACTCCGTCTATCTTTACATGTATTGTAAATCTTTTAGCTGTACTTGAATATTGTTTTAACATAATATTTTAAATAGGTGTATAAAAAGGGAGACATAAAAGCCTCCCTTTCATAATTTTAAACAGCATTAACAATCAAATGAGTAGCCTTATTTTTGATAAGCATAGTAGAAGTCTGTTCAACCACAGCCGCGTTAACTTTAGATTGTCCTAATTTCTTTTTATCAATTTCTCTAATATTAAACCCTTGACCTTTTAAATCTTTAATATGTAAGTTATTAGGGTCAACTATTAATGAACTCTTAGCCTTACCGAGTAAATCTAAATGCTCGTAGTAAAGTGTTCGTAAAACTCCAAAAGTAGATACAAATTTAGTTACTGTAATTCCGTTAATTACCTCATGTTCTTTAGAAAGAATATTCTTACTTACTTTAGCAATATTTGCTTTCTCTAAAGATTCTGCGAAATCTGCCCCTAAGAACATATAACGCTCTTTACTACCGTTATTGCCGGTAAAAGCACTCTTTATAATAGGAATAAAGTTTTGAGGATTACTCTCAAAATCGGATAAATTAAAAGAAGAAATTACAGGGATATTTGTATCATTCAATATACCTCCACAGGTATATATCTTCTCTGTTTTTCCATTAATAGTTATAGTATGTTCTCCTCTCAATCCGTTAAGGAAAGTACGTTCACGCTGCATCTTAAAGTCCTCAATTGCCAACCTTTTCAAATCTCCATAACCCCAATCAGCCTCTTTTTTCATCAACTTTTGGAATTCAGATTCTTCAATTTGTTCCATAAACAACTGAACATAGTTATAGTCAGATTCAGGCAACAATCCGAACACATCTGCTTGTGCAGCAGTCTCACTCTGTGCAGAACCTAATCTATAAACCTCCCCAGTAATATCACTTTCCGATAAAGAAGGAGCTGCATTAAAAAGATAAAGAGTAATCTTGCCTGTTGCAGGTTTAGAAATAACATAACCAACCAATTCTCTACCCGAAGAAACTTTATTGCCTCCAACAGAAGGTATAACAACAGTATTTCTTAAAGTAAAAATACTTGAATCTGCCACAGTCAAAGTCGTTTCATTAGAATTAATAGCTGTTGCCGAAGTTATATTCGTACTCATGCCTCTCGAATCAACAGCATAATATTTTGCAACAGCAGATTCCACCGGTGAAGTGCCTACTTTCTGAATCAACGATATCAGAGGTGTTTTATAGGACTTATATTCAAGAACCTTACGCTCTACATCTGCAATATTCAAATTCTCATCATAAGAATCGTCTGTTGCCGCTTTCTCTGTCACCGTTCCTCCGGCAACAACAGTTCCAATCGCCATGGTCATTCCCGATGCTGACATGGCATCCATAATACTAAATGCTGCTAAAGCCACTACAACCATTAACAACATCGCTCCTAAATCTCTAAATTTTTTCATTTTCTTATTATTTTTAAAAATTACTATTTCAATAAATTTTTCACCCAAGCGAAATATTAACTATTTAATATTCAGCATTTTACAACACCCCCTCAATAAATTTCGCCCCAAAAATCTTTTCTTTCTTAGGCGGTTGAGTTCCTGTTGAAGATTTTAAACTCGGAACACCATCAGGTTTCTCCGACTGTTTTATTTTCTTCTCGATTTGTTCGTTGCGACCCGCAACTTTTCCGGTTTCCTCTGCCTTGGCAACTTCTTTGTCAAAAGCAAAACCCTTACGTAGTACCTCAATATGCTCCGGCGTAAGTTTGCCGTCAAACATATCTTGCTGTAAAGCAGTCAGCTTATCAAGAAAATCTGCTGCTTCATCATCACTCATGCCCGATTCTTCTTTAAACTTCTTAAAGTTATCTATCGACACTTGCTCATTATCTTTCAGCATCTTAGCTCTTGCATCTTGCTCTTTTTTCTTTGCAGCAAGCTCTTTCTTGCGCTCATCACGAGCTTTAGATATAGCCTCAAAGTCAGGGCTTCCTTCCGGTGCATCCATAACATCGATATAGCGTGCTACAGCTTCAGCAGGAGGCATCCCCTTAATCATAGCATTTAGCGCTTCTCCAAACTCAGGATACACTTCAACAACATCCGTTAACTTATCCTGAATAAGACCCAATCGCTTAATCAGCGTAACCGCCGATTCTTCAATTTTCTCTTCCGAAACATCGGCATCAGGCATATAGCTTACAATCAAACTCGCTAAAGCAGATGTATTGGCAGCCTCACTTGATGGAGTTCCCTGTGTTTTTTCTTCATTTTTTTCACTCATATCGTTAAAATTTTAATCAACGGCTAAATGTGTACAAAAAAATGGATATAAAAGACTCTATTATGTATATAATTGTATATATTTGGGTAAACTTTAGGAAAATGAGAGACACAACATTACAGAGGTACCAAGAAGTAGTAGAATGCTACAACCAAAAATTTGAAGAGTACAAGGAAAAACACGGCATCGAACACATTTCAAAGTTCAAAAATGAAATATTTAGAGATGTAGCTGATGAAACACACTATTCCGAAAGAGCTGTAAAAAACATTTACTACAAATACTTAAGAAAAGAGTGGTAAATATCAACAACATATTAGAAGAGAACATTAGGCGCAATAATGTTCTTGATGCTCCTTACGACCATATTTTAGGTATAGGTAGCCCTCTCGAAAGGCAAGAAATATCCTTTGCCGACTGGGAAAATCCTATCAATATTCCTATCAGCATGGCAAATGTAGAGTGGGTACAAAATATGTCGCAATATCAATCTATATATGACATAGCCAAAGCAACAAAAACATCTTCTGATATCATAAATGAAGCCTTTATAAAAGAACGATTTAAGCATGATTTTGAGTTCTGGGCTGGAGAAACCATATCTATAGAAGATAAAGACACTTTTAGGTCAGTACCTTTTATACTACGCCAAGCACAACTAAAACTTCTTAATGCGTTAGAAACAATGCGTTTAAATGGAGTTTCAATACGAATCGTTCTTTTAAAAGCAAGACAGTGGGGAGGATCAACGCTCGTACAAATATATATGATGTGGATACAACAAATTCATAAAAAAAATTGGCACTTAGTAGTCTGCGCACAAGACGATGCAACAGCGGCACATGTATCAGGAATGTACGACTATGCAATAAAAGAATACCCACTACCAATAGGAGAGTTTAAACCATTCAAAGGACTAAAGAAAGTAAGAATAGACAATAAAAGAGGAGGACGTATAAATATTGGCTCAATTAACAATCCTGAACAATTTAGAGGAAAAAACAATGCTATGTGTCATTTATCCGAAGTAGGAATCTGGAAAGACACTCCTGAACGACAAGCAAAATCATTAATTAAATCATTAATAGAATCTGTACCTGACGAAGCATATACAATAGTCGTAGAAGAAAGTACCGCAAAAGGGATAAACTACTTTTACGATAGTTGGAAAAATGCCGTTGGAGGGAAAACAGCATACAAAGCGGTATTTGTACCATGGCAAGAAATAGACAGATGTAGAAGAACACTACAAGTTCCACCCGCAGAATTTATTAGAAACATGACCGAATACGACTGGTTTTTGTGGGAGCAAGGCGCTACACTTGAGGGGATAAACTGGTACAACAAACACAAAGCCGACAATAAGTACGATGACTGGGAAATGCAACAAGAAAATCCTACTACACCCGAAGAAGCATTTCAATCTGCCGGGCAAAAAGTATTTAATAAACGGTACATCGAAGCAATGGAAGAAGATTGTCGCCCTCCTGAATTAATTGGAACAATCACGGCGACTGCTTCTATTGGAGCAAAAGCATTTAAAAATATCGAGTTTGTAAAGCAAAACAATGGCAATCTACACATATGGTCTTTACCCGATAAAATTACAAAAGTAAGAGACCGGTATTGTGCTTATGCCGATATTGGAGGCTCTACAAAAAATGCCGATTACTCTGTACTTAAAGTTATAGATAGGTATTGGATGATAGAAGGAGGAAACCCCGAAGTGGTAGCAGTTTGGTATGGACACTTAGACAAAGACCTATTTGGATGGGTAGCTGCGCAAATATGCTCTTTCTACAACAATGCTCTATTAGCCATAGAAACCAACTCTATAGATAAAGACAAAAGATATGACGAAAACTTTCTCACTGTAATAGATAAAGTTGCAAAACATTACCCAAACCTTTACATAAGAAACGAAATAGAAAAAGTAGGAGATGGATATATCCCAAAATATGGGTTCCACATGAATAAGAAAACAAAACCAATGATAATAAGTGCACTACACGAAGCATCTCGAAATCGGTTTTTAATGAACGAGAACAAAAAAGAAGATGAAGCATATGCTTTAATAGAAAGAGACATAAGAGCAGTAAAAGAAATGAAATGGTTTGAAAGAAAAGCAGACGGATCAATGGGCGCCATAAAAGGACAAAAAGACGACCATGTTGATACAACCGCAGGCGCATTTTGGCTTGCACTCGATATGCCCTTGCCGGTAATAATAAAACCAAGAAAAAGAAGAAAAAATATTAATTCAATGGCTAATTTTTAAAAAAATGAAACACTTAATCAATTTAATCAAAAAGTACATCAAGCTTAAAATAAGAAAAATAAACTTCTACTTCGCTTGTGCCGAAGCAAGAGATAGGTTCCATACCGAAAGAGGTCGGACAATGAGAGTAATAAGAGCCACAGAAACAAAATACATAGTACAAAGCACAAGAGATATTAGGATAAACAGAAAGCGAAATATATACAATAAAAAATTAAGCCATATCGACTACGATAGAGCTGCCGACTTTATTATCGAAAAAACACCATCCGGCGTTAAAGAAACAAACCACTGGAAAATAAACAATACCCAATACCTAACACCTAATACCTAATACCTAAGGGCTAACGGCTAACAGCTAATTACCACATTAACTAATTATCTATTTCCGCATCATCTTCATAGCTTGCTCAACAGCTTCTTGATTGGCTCCCGGAACATCACCGCTTGTAGCCTGTTCTATACCCGATTGTTGCATCTGTTCCTCTCTGTTTTGCATATCTTCCAACAGAGATTTACTAAATGGAAAATTGGAATGAGTAAGAAACTGCCTCATGTCGATAAGTTTATTCATCACCAATTCTTTCAACAAATCATCAACATAACTCTTATAAGTTGGAGTATCCGGCGATTCACTTATCACCAAGTCAATATTATCAATAAAACCTCCTGCCCTTTCGGGGTCGTAGTATCTTTCATCTCCACTCGCATCGCCACTGATAGCAAGGTATCTTTTCTCTTTATAAAACTGCATTGCCACCTTTAAAGCTTTTAAATCAGCCTTGCGTTGCATAGAATTAAAAGATTCCATTATATCCCTCGAATTAATAGTAGCATTTCTCGATTCTTGCAAGTACCTCGATGCCGGAACACCTGCACCGGCAGTATGCCCCTGCATGGCAGGCTGAACGCCCGAAATATCATGGACAAGTCGCATTTGCATTTGAATCATCTCCGGTATTCCCAAATTCGGAACACTACCTTTTATCTCCTTAGGAAGCTTTGCTCCATCTTTAAGCCTAAGAACTATAACACCTCCAACACGCCTATAATCTTCTGCAATATCATCTACAGACTGTCCGTTCAAACTTTCTTCATCAACAATTAAAGTATTTTTAGCACTTGTATTAATAATAAAATCCCAAAGAGTATGATGCCTGTTTATCTGCTTTTGTTGGTCGATAATGTCTTCCACAAGACCCCAAACTTCACCATTAATCAAAGGATAAGGAGTAAATATATATGGATGAGAATTATGCTTATAAGGAGTTTTCCCCTCTCTTAAAACATGACCAAGTGGACTTAAAAACTGATAATACCATCTAAATACATTTTTGTACTGATACTTTATTTGAGGCACTTCTTTTTTATCGATACCGGCACGCTCATACTTAGCATATCGTTGATTAGCCTGCTCATTTAATTCATCAATACTACCTTCAAAAATGTATTGGCTCCCGTCCAACTCATCCCACACTTCGATTACAACATCAGGACGTTTTTCCCACACTTCTATCACTCGACATTTCTGTGGGTCTTGAGGTATAAAAAAGTTAATATTTGAACGCCTTTTAGATGTCAGGTTTCTACTGTCAACAACCTCTAAAGTGTTTCTAACACCATATATATCGCTCAAATGTTCAGTATCTTGTTTGCTATTAGAAAAACCAACAATCAATTCATCAAAAGTAACATCATGCAATTGACCTACTATTCTCAAATCTTTCCCTCGCACATCGCTTATATCTGTATTAAAGAAAAAAGTATAAGGATCAATGTTGTTTTTCAACACCTCATTTCTGCCTAATTCTTCATCAAAATCAAAAGAAATTCTTTGTATCGGCAATCCCGACAACATCATAATATCCAATGCACGCGTATTAATCTCCCTATTTTCGTTAATATGATTAATATACTGTAAGGTATTACTAAGCATCTTTTCTATATCTGCCGAATCCGGCAACCTCGAAACAACAATAGATTTGCCAATATTAGAACGATACAAGCCTTCCAATGCTTTTACAATAGGACGAATAATATTTTGAGAATGAGGAATCTTACCTTGTTGCAAAATCAAATCCGATTCCTTAACTCGTTCACCATTATAGTCAATAACATAATCCCCCCATTGTCCGGCACCACCTCTATGAAACCGGCTATTACGAGTATATCTATCTCGTAAATCTCGCAAAGATTCCCAGTGTTGACGATAAACCTCTAACTTCGCAATCCTCGTATAATCATTAGAGGTTGCCGAAGGAATTTTATGCTCTTTTAACCCCAACCGAGTACGAGTTAACAAATTTTCTTCAGGTGTTACATCAGTTTTCATTTTCGTATTTTATTATTTTTTTGTTTTCTATATTCTACCTAAAAGCCAAAAACAAACGTCTAAGAGCCAACAGCCAATTATTCTCATATTGTTAATTACTAATTACTAATTACTAATTACTAATTGCTAATTGCTAATTGCTTGGAACTCCCTTCCATCTTCTTCACATCTTCTATCGCTCTCTCCATTGTTTCAATCATCGATTCATCATCAAACCCTTTTGCCTTAATAATTCCCCCTATCATCTTATTGTACAAATCAAGTTTCATTTGTATTTTCCTACCTTTACTGGTAGCAGTCCTTACATATTTTTCCGAATTGCCACTCTCTATTGCATAATCTTTATAATCACGTTCCAAATCATCATAACCTCCGTATTTATCTTTCAACCGATTAAACTCCCTAATAACACCCCATTTCTTTTCCGGCACATTCCTTACAAAAGAATTTAAGAACGGAATATTATCCAGATTAACATCTAACTCAATTATCTGACATCCCGTAGTAACAAAATCTGTCACAAACTTTCCGGAACCTCCAAAATAACTCTTTACCAAATGCTCTATTTTACTCGGATTAAAATCTAAAAAATAAGGAACATTCCTTTTTACTCCTTCTTCATCGATATAATATTTATACTTCGTATCGCCACCTCCTGCCTTAAACAAAGCATCCGTAACAAGCTTAATAAGAGCGTTGACATTTTTCTTATGCAATTGAGAATCTGCCAACTTTTTCTCCAATTCTTTAGTAAATGCCTCACGTGATATTGGTGCCCCCATAAAATTCCTATTTGTCACATAAGCCTCATGTACAGGTTTAGCCCATGTAGGCACAAGCGGTGCAACACTAAATTTACCATCTACCCAAAACCCCGGGATGTCAATAGGAGATAAGCCTCCTATAAAATTAAGCACACTATTTACCGTAGCTTTTTTTACATTAGTCTTACCTACCATTAAATCATAAGCAATAACACCCATAGAGTGGAAGCCTCGCCAATATTGAGACAAAGGAATTTTTACATATCCTCCCCAAGCTCTTATTGTCAAATAATTTTGTCTCACATAATCATTTATTTGGTAATATTCATCGTCATCATTCAACATAGCCTCAAAAAAGCCCAACATAGTATAAGTCGTAGCTACTCTAACAAAACTTTTCGGATTAATCTTTGCCAACTGAAAATTCTTTTGTGCTGCATTTATGGCTACCTTAAAAAAAGCCCAAGCTCCGTCAAAAGACTTACTACCATGACCACGCATATTAAAATCTACCGATGCCGTCCTTGCTTCAAAAGCAGCATCTCTCTTACTCTTACCATTCCTTATGGCAGTAAGATAAACAGAAAAACGAACACTATCTTCAGCTAATTGATTACACTTCTCAATAAAACCAAAAAGAACTCGTACTCCATTCACAGACTTATCATAAATAGTACCTTTCTTGATGGCTCTGTTCACGCTACGTTTTAACTCTTTTTCTAATTGCTCTACACTCTTTTCGTGTGTAAATCCTGTTGCTCCTCCATTTTCGTAAAAATCTCTCAAATGTTTACCCAACTCACTATTATCTTCTTTTTTATTAAGATACTTTTTTACAGCCCCTATAGATTCAAAAAACAAATTAGGTAATATGTTGTCTTTATTCCTAATCCATTGAGTAATCGCAGCTTCTGGAAAATCCCTAAGAAAGTTTCGTAAGATAAAATCAGGACTATAAGACGTAAACATCGATTTCATAAAATTAGTCATACCCCCCAATCCTGTAAACTTGGCAAGATTATCAAGCCCTTTAGTATCAATACCCATAAAATTAAAAGCATAACTCTTATTAAAAGCTTGCGCCACCGGCAACATATCCTTTTCAAAAACAACAACCAAATCCCCACCGTCAGTATGTACTAATACCTCACTTTCTTCCGAATGAAAACTACTTCTAAGCTCCTTATGATGTTTATTAACCGATATACGGGCATCTCCCTTTTCAAATAAGTCTTTACTCGGTTTTTCCATGGTAGGCTTCCATACTTCAACCTTATTGCCCTCAGCATCATACTCTATACTCTTAACCTCATATACTCTTTTTATCTTATACAACTTTTGAAAATCTTTGCCATAGTTAGCCATAACAAAATTCAAAAGAGAGGTTTTAACCTCGTTATCAACCATCTCGCCAACAGCCTTAAACCCCATATTGTGGATGTACGATAACGGACTATCCGGCAATGATGTTCTTCCTTTTCTTGTTTTTAATGAAGAACCTTTGCCGTCTATACGACTATAAACAAAACTTTTAGATTCTCCATGTCGCCAACCTCGTAATGGTACATAGTGTTTTTCAGACTTCCACTCATCATACTGCTCTTGCGTTATGCGCTTTCCTTGTAGCCAATAATCCAATATCTTATCCGATGCTTCTTTAACCGATTCTTGAAGTTTCAAAGCCTTTTCCCCTGCAAGTTTTTCAAAATCTTCAACAATAGCTTTAGCCAAATCATCACTCGTTTTAAACTCATCACTCAATCCAAATCCGCTAATACCCGAAAAATCTTTATTTTTCAATTCCTTTATCTTATCGCTACGCTCTTTCGGTGTAGCTTTAGGATGTTCCTTTACAAAACGAGCAAACGCTTTATTACGCATCTTCGGATTAAGTTCTAAAGCTCTTTTAGCTATCAAATAAGGCTCTATAAATTCATAATTAACACCCGATTTTACAATATCGGCAATCACTTCTGTTACCTTACCCATATAATTATCTGCAAAATCCTTATACAGATATTCTATTCTGCCAAAACTATTTCTCAAATCCCGGTATGCTTTCATATTGTCTGTCTGAACAGCACCCATTTTCAACATCTTTTCTTCCAATCTGCGAATAGGCATATTGCGCTCATTCCAAAACTCCCTCGCTTTATCAGACCAATGTCGCAAACCCTTTTTTACCTCTTTATGAAATTCATACTTTTCAGCAACATCATCAAGCAATCTATTGTTCTTAACACTCAACTTATTTTCCAAATTCTTAATAGCGCTCTTCATCAAACTATCCGATATAGCATCCGAAAGCATCTTTTTCCCAACACGCTGTTTACTAAAACGTATATCGTCATTGTTACTATCAAAAGTACCAACATTATCTGTAGCGGATTCAATGTTTGATTTAGCCAAAAAACCTGAAACGACTTTAACCAATGGTTCCCCGTTCTCATCAACAACTTTAGAAGAATTTTCTTTTGATTGTTTTGCTTTATCAAAGAAATCTTGTAACTTTGTATCTATAACGCTTTCATCTATGTTGGTCGCCGTGTTAATAATCTCGGTATGTACAGTAGGGGTAGCGTTATATATTTTTATATCACTAACAAAAGCAGAATGCACCTCATTAGGAACAAATCCTTTTTTTATTGTTTTAGGTTTCGCATTTACCTCTTGTATGGTTAAACGAACATAATGTTCTTTTCCGTCAATCGTTATTTTCCCTAAATAATTATGATACCCCTTAAAATTAGGATGAGATTTATGCCCTTGTACGCTACGTTCTTGCTCTGAATAAATTAATACACTGTTATCAAAAATTTCTTTTAATTTAGGAACAACCTTTTTATAGTCAAAACCTTTATGATTAAGTATTTTACCAATAGATGAATTTACAAATCGTACTTCTCTATTATCTAATTTGTTTTTACCATTTTCAAGGCTTTTATAAACCTCTATAGCTTGTTCTTTTGTTAAAGATTTATTTTCTACTTCAACAGATATTAATTCATCAATCTGTTTGAGTTTATTGGACAATTCCCAATCCCCAAACCATTCCTTAAATGCCTTAGTACGCACCTGTAACCATTGGTGTTCATTCAAATTAGTAGGCTTGCCGTTGGGTGCTTTCATATAAGTACCGTTAGCCTTTGCCTGTTCTTTTATCTGTTCGGTTTCAGACTGTTTAGAGAAACGAACTTCATCAGATTTATCAAACTCAACTATTGGATTTTCAAAGTTTTTGATTATATTTGTGATAGAAAGTCTTTGAGTTGTTAGTGAGGCTGTCCCCTTGGGAGGGACTAATCCTAACCATTCAAGGACTTTTTCTTTATTTCTAACATAACGCAAGGCATCTTTCAACCCGCCCTCTTTAGCTTTTTCCATATCGCTAAGAAAACGCTCTGCGCTTTTACCATGAACACTTGCTATCTCATTTATTTCAGATACTTTACCATTCCTACTTATCTTTATCGCAGATGTTACCTTTCTACCGTCTTTTAAAGTCAAATCCGTTATAACAATAGCAGAAGGAGCCTTTGTTCCCCATTCATAAACCATTAACGGATTTTGCATTGCTTTAGGCAAATCTTTGATATTATTTACACTTAAATTGTGCCTATCTAAATGTTCTTTTAATACCTTCTTACGCAAAATAAGTTTATCGCTTCTAATGCCCGAATTTTGAAGTATAGTAGATGGTATGCCTAAATCTAATTCATTTTCTAACTCCCCTTTACCAAACCTATCAAGATCATCATTAAACCGCTCATTTACCTTTTCAATAGACTGCTTGGAGAAACCTATCCCCTTATACTCAGCAAACCCTTTCTGCTTCTTCCTGCCATTCAAAGCCCATTCCTTAAAGGTATTTACATCTGTTTCACTTATCTTTCCTAAGCCTTGCCAATTCTTCTCATAGTTGCTCAAATACGCTTCTCTTGCCTCCTGTTCAGAATTGAATCCAAGCATTACCTTATGTTCGTCAAACTCTTTGGTTTTAGGATTAATCTGGTCTATAACAAACACTTTATCACTCTCAAGGTTATCCCCCAAGAATACATCCATATGGTCACCATCCTTGCCTTTTGTGCCTTTAAAATAGCCATAAGTATTGTTCATTTTAGAACTCCACTCTTTGCCATTTTCATCTACACCGCTACGGATAGAACCTTTGGGTTGCTCTATAGAAATATCAAAGCCCTGTATTTTTACATGCCCCTTACGGTAGTTGCCGGCTTCTTTCTGTTTCTCACTGGGCTTTGTTTCTACATTGCTTTCAGCATCTTTAATGCTATTCTTAGACATATAAGAAACAGAATGAGGATAAGTGTCTATGAAACGCAAATCGCCCCCTTTATCGACTACAACATTAGCTGGTCGAGCATCGTATAACTCGTATTTCCCATTGCTCCAAACCTTATGACCGTTGCTCCAATCTCTTGTGCCGGACAACTCAAACCCTTTGCTTTCCAAGAAATTTTTAATTTCCTCTTGCGTAGCGTTGCGCTCCACCTCTACAAACGGCTGCTCTAAAACCATTGAAGGTACACCGTTTTTATTTTCGGTAAAACCTTTGATAATATAAGCCACTTCGGGAAACAAAGAGTTATGCGCGTCTAACCTATCGATAAACGCAGCAAGGTTTTGTGTGTACTCTTGGTTATTAGCATACACAAGGTTATTTACCTTAGTAAGGGTTTTGCCATCCTCATTAAGGTAAACATCATTTTCAGAAGTATTGTTTGCTTTTTGGTCGTGGATAAGCGTTTTGTTATCCCAAAAAGATTTATCAAGCCAAACGCCATTCTTTTGCGCTTGCTCTTTTAAAGTTTGTCGAAACTTAGATTTGTTCCAAAAGGGATTTATGCCCCTTGATTCCAGTTCTTCTCGTTCCTCAACCGTGAGAATTGGGCTTTCGCTTCCTCCACGGTTACTGGCTTGGATTGCGCGATACGCTCCATCCCTCTTTTCGAGTTCTCCCACCAACCTATCGAGGGTACTGCGTTCCACTGTTCCGCTGTTATCCAGTCGGGTTTCTGTTTTGTCATCGCTTTCATTTTTTACAAATTTAATACTTTTTTCCGTATCTCCCAACTCCCCACTTCCATCTTTAAGCCCCTTTAGGGGTTTGGGGGTTCTTCGGTCTCCATCTCCCTCAATCTCTAAAATTCTTTCCAGTGTAGAAAGAACCCGTCTTTGTCGTATATCGCCTTTTTGTTCGGAACGCTGAACCTTATCGATGTCCTCTCTAATATCTGCTTGGCTTCCTGTAGTGTTACTTTGTGTTCTTTGGCGTATCTTTCTGCTTCCTCTCGTTTTACTATCGGCATGCTCATCTTGCTTAAAATTAGATTGTACACTTGCGTGTATTATGTTTTCTATCTCTTGGTTCGTTAACAAATCGCCACCTCTACCAAATACTTTAGTTAAAGTGTCATGAAACAAAGATACAACCTTTTCCCAAAGCGTTCTATCAGCAGGCTGCAAATCTTTTTCATTCACTATTTTTTCAGCCAAATACGCTAATACTTCTTCACCTTTTGTTTCCGTATCAGCACTCTTATACGTTAACTCTATATGGTCGATAATTTCAGCATACTTATTATCTGTTTTAGCTAATTCAAGCGCACTTTCGTACACTTTGGTCATTAACTCGGCTTTTTCTTTCGGAGGAAGTATATTGTTAATACCACTATGGATGCCAACTTCATGTATCCACTTAGCCACCGCTTCGTCAACAGATTTTGTAGCACCTTTTTTAAAATAAACAACACCATTATAACCATTCACAGCATCCCAATTCTCAGAAAAATCAGGGGCATTTTTAACGTGCTTAGGCAACCCGTTGGTATCAACAAACTCAACACGTACAGGATTGCTACTCTTAGCCTGTATATCGTCTATCTTAGCAGTTATTTCAGCCTCTAATTGGGATACAACTTCGCTATTCGAGCGTGCATGTCTCTCATTTTCCGCAATTCTTCTTCGTAGTTCAGAGGTCCTTGTTTCTTCTGTGCCTCCAACTTCTTCAATTTGCGCTCTACGCTCTCCTTGTGAAACTGATTTAGATAAGTCATTATTACTATTTCCTGTAAAATTAACACTTTTCTCATTATCAACAAAACTCCTTTTTAACTTATCAGTTTTTTTTGTATCTTTATCGGCATAAACACCGTTTTTAGGAGGAGCTGTGTCAATCCTATTGCCTATGGGTTCTGTTTCATTGTCAATACTACTGGCAGAAGCGGTGTTTTTCTTTTCATAAGCCGTCAGAAGCCAATCATTATGTTTTTCCCCAAAAGCATTTTTACTAACTACTGCTTTATGTGTATTGTTTTCTAAGACTATTCTGTTGTCAGACGAACTCTTTATTTCCATTTTAGAAATCTTGTCTTGCATTCCGTCCAACATTTCAGGGTGTTTCTCAACAATCTTTTTCAAACCATATTTATCAGTACCCCACACCAAATCAATATCGCCAATTTCATTATGATTAAGAGCGCCAACAGCCACACCTTCTTTGTTTTTTGTTAGAAAAGCAATAGCATCTTTTGCTTTGCCTTTAAACTGTGTATATATTTTACCAAACACACCAACTTTTGGTTCAGTTCCCTCCATTTCCGATAATATAGCACCCGATTCCTTACTTCCATCTTTAAGCCCCTTTAGAGGGTTGGGGTTCTTCGGTCTTCCGTCTTCCGTCTCCTGTCTTCGGTCTCCCGTCTTTCTCTTACTAAACGGCACATCTCCAACTACCTTACCACTAAAAACATCATCTTGTATGGCACCATTCTCATCTTGTGTCAAGTCGGCATCCTGTTGAGAATTGCCATTGGCAAACTCTGCTTCTTGTTTTGATTTGTAGTATTTTGTTTCAGCATTCTTATCGTCAACTGTTCCAATCTCCAATATTCTATCCACCATTGCAGTAGGCGTTGGGTACCGTTGCACAATATCCAACACTACATTTCTAAAACCGTTAATATCATTAGCTTCTTCCTCAAAAGGGGTAGAATCTGCTATATGTCTCATTTGGTCTATTGTGTCAGCATCATTATTAAGCATCCACAATCGTTGACTTAATTCATTATTATCTTTAGGAAATAACTCTCTCTTTACTTCCGAGCGTTGCACCTTTCCTCCCGATAAAAAATACTGCAGTATAGTCTGTTCCAAACTTAAAGGTTCTGCATTAATAGCCCTATTGCGCCTATCTTTTGCACTCTCTGTATCTTCGCTTACCTCAATGGGAGTTTCAGGCGTTCGTACATCTGTCTTATCTACAATATAATTCCACTTATTCAGTTCTTGCTTAATGTTTTTTTCTGCCCTTTTACGTTGAATCGGGTCTTTTATCTTTTTTGCCTTTTCTAATTCTTCTGCCTTTTCTGCACGATAATCCCTCGCTATCTTATTCGCTTCATCTCCAAACTCATCCAATAGAGCATCTGCATACACATCTTGGTCTTGTATTTCTTCATACTTGTAATTGCCCGATTTATCTTTAAACTTAGAAAGAGGTTCATCAACATTATTTTCAACTATTGTTTCCTGTTCACGAGGTTTTATTTTCAACCCGGTTATCTTTTGCTCTTTTCTTACAGGCTCAAACATATTCTCACGCTCAAGCTCAACCTCTTCCGTTTCTGCTTCAACAATCCAATCTTTATCTTTAAAATATTCATTAAGTTTAGAATGAGCATCATCCAAATTATCAGACAAGACAGTCATCGACCCATCATCATTTTTCTGTAATTGGTACTCTTCGCCATTAATAGATTCAGTTAAAACGCCATGCTCTTCTTCTATTTTATCATTTAAAGCAGGCTTTACAACATCTTCCGGCATCAAAATAGGTTCACTTGCCGCATTGCCATCTTCTCCTACTTTTTGAACAAGATACTCTCCACTATCTATTTGCTCACCTACAACATAATTTATACCCTCTATCTCTACTGTATTTTGCTCTATCTCTGCATTAGCCTGCTCATTTATCTTATCTTCTGTTGAAAGCTTATTGATAAAATCTTCACGACTAATTTCCTCAATGTCTGCAACATCTTTAGCCGGAACACCTATTTTTTTACCATTCAGTTTAATAATAACAGAACCATCTTCACCCGAATCATCGTGAATAAAAACTCCTTCCCCTTTATAGGTGCCCATCTTTATTTTTCCGTCAACACCTTGCGATGAATCCGCAATCAAATCATAATTCTTAGCCTGCTTACTATCATCTTTAGGAGGCTCAGAAATATCTTCAGTGCTTGATTTCAAATCTTCTTTTTTCAACCCTGCACCTTGCAATTTTGTCTTTCTTGCAGCATAGTTAAACACAAGAGCTTGTTCATCATCTGTAAGTTTTTGAAATATATTAAACAAAGACTTACCTTTATCTGCAATACCAACATCTTCGTCTAATGCCGAATCTACCTCTTTCTGTATATCTTCATTAATATTATCACGATAAAGCTTCTCCGATTGCTTAAACAACTTTTTCTCATTCCTCTTTTCACTTAAAGTTGCAACCTTATTGCCCGCAGTTTTAGCGGTTCCCATTGCTCCACCCACAACAAGCACGGTTAAAAATGTAGCCAACTGTTCATCGCTGTCAAACATATCCTCAAATCTACTATCGCCAACCAACATGGCATTAGCCGGGATGTTAACCCATTCTTCTAAAAATTCTGCTGGAGCACCATTCCAACCTATCGCTTTAGTAAAATCGTCAAAACCTTTAGCAAACTTCTTACTCGCTTCTCCCGAAATCCTACCGGTAATATCCTTAATAGTCTTATTTCCCTTAATCCCCCCCGTCATCTTTTTCATCATAGGAGATAATACTTCATCCCCAACAAAACGCTCCGTAAAAACTTCCAACGCTCCCGCTGTCCACCCTTTATATATTGCTTTTAGCGTATTGTCGCCTCCTTCAAATCTTATATCATCTCCATCACGCACAGCATTCCCCAACCTCCTATGCATTATATCTGTATAAGTATTAGGCATCAATGCAGCACCAACATACGATTCGCCTACTCCGGCAATAGCTTTTTTCGCGAGATTCTTTTTCAGTGTTCTACCAAGATATTTTTTAGCACCTTTTTCTAAAGATTTTTCAATTGCCTTTTTAACAGTTGAACTTACACCCCCCGAAGCTGCCAATTGAATCAAATATGGTATTTGGTCTGCAACCATTCTGCCTACCCTATACCCCATATTGGCATCTTTCAAAGGATAATCTCTTTGCACTTCTTCATTAGTAGTAAAAGCATCTAACAAAGTTTTTTCGGCATCACTCAACTCTTCTCCCTTATTGCGTTTTTTTGCAATTTTTTGTACAGAATATAATGTTACTAAATCTGTTGCTCCTACTGTATAAAAATTCCTATCCGTTATAGCATCTTTAAAAGCATTGCTATTGCCTTTTCGAGTTACAGCATCAAGTTGTTTGTTTGCTCTCTTATAAAGATTTTTAGCATAATCAAAAAGCTCTTCATCGCCGGTAGATATAAAACTTTTATCCCAACCCTTTTCAGCATAAAGACTGTCAAGATTAGATAACTTTAATGAGATATCATTTCTAATCTCATTATCATAATTCTCAAACAACTTTGTTTTAAAATCATCATAAGAAGCCGAAAAATCTTTCTCTCTCTCTGACAATTGTTTATGTAGAAGTTTTACATTCTCTTCATCCTGCAATCTCTCTTTAAATTCCTCATAAGGCATTGTAAAAGCATCTTTATACCTACTTGTTAGATTGTTATGAAGAACTTTAATGTTCGATATATTATTATTGTCTTTATCTGGCATATTTAGGTAGATTATTAATAATTAAAAAAGCCACCAAAAACCTTTCCTTTGGAGGTGTCTTTGGATGTAGAAGCATCATTAGATACACTTGAACTATTAGGCTGTAGTCCTAAAAACTTCATTGCATCCGGAGACTTATCATAGTAGTAAGCAACGATATTTTCCATATGTTGTTTTGTAAGTCCGTTTCCAAAGGTTGCTTTCATTATATCTATATTTTTTTCTGCCAACTTCGCAGTTGCTTTATCTTTCAATATAATATTAACAAGCCTTTCAAGTTGGTTTTTTTGCAATTGAGTAACAGCTTTTCCTTTGTCGTTATACAAAATAATACTGTCTTTATCATATTTAGCTTTTGTCTTATACGTTTCCATCTCACGCTCAAATGCTTCTTCTCTCTGTTGTCTTGCTATCTCCGCATTTACATATGGTCGATTTTTAAACACTTCAAGTCTTTCCTTTTGTAACTCAAAATTCTTATCCCTATATTCAGACTGTTCCTCTATTGTTTTCTTTCTTAAATCAAACGCTTTATCTCTATATTCTTTTGTGTCTTTATATCGGTCATTCTGCCTTTTTACATTCTCATCGTACCTATCATCCATCACAGCATCTCTATCTTTTCTGTATTGCATCTGTTCTTTATGCAGTGCATTTCTCATGTTGTTAGCCCAAACTTTGTAGTTCCAGTCATTTGTTTGCCTATTTCTATTCTCGTTTAGTCTTATGTAACTATTCAAGTAGGCAGGTGTCTCCCTGTCCTGTTTAGGCTTTTCTACATTACCGCCTACACCCAAGCTAAAAGCATTGCCCAAGGCGCTAAAACCTTTTGCCAAAGCTGTCGCCTTAGCTGCTCTTTTTATATTTTCCGGTAGTGTTTCGTCATATACCGGCTTAGGTGGTGGAGCATAAATATCTTGCACAACACTTGGCAGATTATCAAATCTGCCTTTTACCTTTTTATCAGGAACAATTGTTTTTTCTTCGTTATCCATTTCCTAAAACTTTTTATGACCAATTTTGCGGATACTTATCAAAAATCTCAGGACTAATAGCCAATACATCATTGGCTTTATCCAGTTTAGCTTGAGAGCCTTTAAAATCTCCAAATCCCGCTAATGTTCCCGCTGTTCCCAACAAGCTCGAACCAATACCCATCAGATTAGAAGCATTTTGAGCCTTTTCTCTGTTAAGTTGCATCTGGATATTATCTAAATGATTTTTGTTACGTTCAAACCGGTACTTAGCCCTGTCTTGATACTGAGTTGCCATCCCTGCCAAACGGCTTAGCGAATCGTTATACCTATCCGAATGAGATGTCTTTTCAGCTATCTTCTGTTCTGCTGTTGCTCCGGTTATTTCCCCTTTACTATCTGTCGTTTCATCTCTCTTTTTTAAGTCTTTACGCAACTTTTCCACCATACTCTTAGCTGCGTTAGTATCCAAAAAATCCTGATGAGCATCCAAATTAAAGGCAGCCTCGTTATCTGCTATACGTTGATTTAAAAACGCTTGTTGTTTTTTGTTAGCAGCAGCACCTTTTATAGCCCCCAATCCTTGTGAAGCTAATCCTATTGCTGCCGTAATTGCTGAAATTGGTATCATAATAAAAACATTTAATGTACAATTTTAGTTTTTATTTGTGTTATTTTAATCTTTATTATGTATATATTTGTACATATTTAGACGTAAATTGCGCTATATGTCAAAGAAATTCACTTTAGAACAAAAATTAGGATACTTAAAAGTGCTTGAAGAAAATGGCATGAATAAGTCTAAAGCTGCAAGAGAGTTGCAGATTTCAAGGTCGTCGCTTCAAAAGATATATGATGCTTTGTGGGGAGAATATATCTCTCGTAAAGAAACAATAGAATACGAAAGTGTTGTATTGAAAGAGAAAGAAATAGAACTCAAGCAAAACCTATCAAAAAATATGCAACTCGTAAAAGAGGCATGGGAAGAAGCAATGTTTACCCCTGAAGAAATAAAAAGTTTATCTCCTACAAATCGCATTAATTTAATACGAATACTCACTCCTTATGCTGCAAAACAGATAGAAGACGGAGGATTAGAACAAAGAGAAACAGAAGTAACATCATTTATTCAAAAAATTTCACGAAAAATTACAAAAAGATGAAATACAAAGGCATTCAAAGAGCGATATCGGCTCAAGAAATAGAAGACGGATATTTAGACGAATTAATCAATCTACGAAACGAAAACGGAATACTAAAACCGATTGGAAAAAAAGTAAAACAATACAACAAACCATCCACAGACTACGACAATCTTTGGAAACATAACGAAACAGAAAAAATAATAGGCGTATTAGGCGGCAATCTCTATGATGCAAACTTAGACTTAGATACAAAAGAACTGATAAAATCGCTTGGTTCTAAAATACTAAATATTGTATTTATAAAAAAGTTTATGATAGTAACAACCGAAAACGAAACACACAATTTTATTTATCAAAACGAAGCATACAAAGAGGTTACAACGCCACCGCTACCATACGTACATCTTTTTACTTATAATGAATCTTCCTTAAGCACTGATTTAGAAAAAAGTGGAAAAACATTAATAGGCGACTACTTTAAAAAACTAAACAAAAAAAATAAGAATGACGGGCAATTAACCGGAGGTGCCATGTACCGATTAGCATATAAAATGTTCGATGGAACATACATGCTACACACAACACCCGAATACATCTCTTTTGGAGAAGAAGTTAAAATTGGTGCAATAAAATACACAAACGGAGATGCAAATTATAGAATACGTTTTAAAACAAGCAATTTAAAAGCATTATTCTCAAAAGAAAAGGTTGCCGATATAGACGATAAAATGTTCACGCATATATGTATCTTCATGACCAAAACAGAAGAAAGATACGAACTAACTGAAGAAAAAATAACAACAGAGTTTTTAGTCGATAATTTAAGTAGTCAAACAAATGGAAATATCATCATAGCAGATGCAAAAGATATCTTTGATTCAGTAAGCAAAGACTATGCTAATTTAGTAGAACATCCGTACTACTTAATACACGAACAATCAATTAGCGAAATAAAAGAAGAAGCAGAAACATCACACGATTTTGGCAATTACTGGACAGTTACAGGAGTAATAAAAGAAATAGATTTAAAAGGGTTTTATCAAGACTATGCAACAAGAGAAGCATTACCAATAGACCAATTTTCGCATCACAAACTATCCGGTAGTGTATCATATACCTACAACTCAAGACTACATTTAGCAAACACAAAAAGCATTTTAGGAGTATATCCACAAAATGTATATCAACTAACAATCCCCGACTTTATTCACGCAGTATATCTACTCACTAAAATCAATACAGACACAGGAGAAAAAAAGATATTATCCCCTATAAAGTTCTTAATTCTAACAGAAACTAATTATATCCGGTTGCCAATTGTCCTTGGATACCCGGATGCAAGAGCAACAGAAATTCAAGTAATTGTTTTAAAAGACGGCACATACTATAAACTCGAAACATTTAAACTAAAAAGCTATAACAATTTTGCATACCATCATAATACAGCAACAAAAGAATATGGATATACAAATGTTTTAGTAGAAAATATACTCGACACACCAGTACAAATCGAAGAAAACAGAATAACATTAGATAAAAACAGACTACAAGTATCCGAGCTTTATAATCCATTTTCATTCCCAACGAAATTATCTTACGAAGTAGGAACCAACGACACAATAACTGCATTAGCAACTAATACAGAAGCAATATCAACCGGGCAATTCGGGCAACACCCGTTAATCATCTTTACCGACAAAGGCAGATGGATTGCTCGTCAAGGCTCAAGAGATGTCGTATATGCAAACATACTACCACTCGACAAAGAAATAGTAAACCCTAACAGCATAAAAGAAGTATCAGGCGGCGTAGTTTTTGCTACAAAAGATGGAATTTACCTCAGTGTAGGCAAAAATACAACTGAACTGACTATACTGCTCAAAGGCTTACCAAATAAGGATTTTCAAGCAAATCAACACTACAAACACTACATAAATGACGACAATCTTGTACACATGAATACATTTTTGTCAACAGTTGATGTCAGAGCGTACATAAATGACTGCAAACTAATTTACGACTACTATCAAAAAGAATTAATAGTAACTAATCCAAATTATTCATACTCATACGTTTACAGCTTTAAAACAAAACTATGGCACAAAATATCAGAAAGCTTTGATGTAGTCATTAATATACACCCTCAAACCCTTGCTATCAGCGAGAATGGCGTTTTTAACATCTCCGAAGAATACAATTCTGACTACAATTCTTGTCTTTTAACAACATGCCCGCTAAAATTATCCGGGAATACATTTAAAACAATAACAAGAATAATACAAAGAATACAGTTTGAAACACCTGAAAACAATTATTGTGGTCTTTACCTATTTGCTTCCAACGATTTAATAAACTGGCAAAGAATAACAGGCGTTCAAAAAACCGGCAAGATAACAGACATAAGATTACAACGAAGCTCACAAAAGGCAAAATACTTTATAATTGTATTAGCTGCAAACTTTAGCGCAGACACAGTAATAAACTCATTAGACATTTCTTACAGAGATAGAATAAATAACAAAATAAGATAATCTGAGCAATCTTTACAGTTTTTAGATATATGCTAATTGTTTGTTTTCATAGTTTAATTTTAGCCCCTTGCTTCTCAACAAGGGGCTTTTTATTATAACACACTTAAAGTGTTAATAAATGTTAAAAAGTTGACATATACTGATAAAAAACTTGTTTTATTAGTAATTTGTATTTATATTTGTTGTAACAAAATTAATTAATAACGCAGTTGCAGCTGCACAAAAACAAAAAAGATGACAAATTTTAGCGAAACAACCAAAAGAGTATTTGAACAGTACAGAGAGTTAACAGAAAATCACGAAAGTGAACTAACTTTCGATTTCGACCAAGAATTTTACAAAAAGTACAATTTGCCAGCATTACACCTATTCGATGGCTTCTATCAAGGCGATGCGACACACGAAGAAATTACCCAAATTAAAGACAATCTAGTGTCTTACGAGAATGTTGCCGATGAAGGCGAAGAGCCGGAGTATGAATATGACTTTGATGCTCTTGATAGCCAATATGCTGAAGATTTAGAAGAATATTGGTTGAAATATAAAAAAGAAAACTGGAAGGAATTATTTGAAAATAAAATCAAAGATTTCTTAGAAGAAAATTATCCTAAGGATGGAGAAAACCCCGGCAACGACTACAGTATATGGCTAGACATTGAAAGTGGCGAGGTGTTCGAAATGAAACAAGCATCTGGAAACTGGATGTTTCAAGAGGGAAGAGCGAGGGTAAGAATTACGGCTACTGAAAACTACGATAATTTTTTCGACACAGTTGAAGATTTAATTGCTGAGGCGGACAATGACACTATAGCAGCCAATTTAGATGTTACTCTTCCGGAAAATTGGGAAGAATTTGATAGTGAGGAGAAAATAAAATACACATTGGCTATAAAACTATGACCATCCCGCAATGGGATGAATTTTTTAAAGGTAAAGAAAAATTAGGTGCTGAAAGAGGGACAGAAGAATTTAAAAGAATAGAAGCTATGTACCGTGCTTACAGAGCTTACTACGAATTTTTAAATAATTAGTTTAATAAAGAAAAATTGCACCTGCCATGAAGCAAATTAGATTATCTAAATATATGATCCAATACGCAGCTCGCTCTCGAAAAGATAATACATACAAAGCTCGTATAAGAAATAACGCTCGAAAAATAAAAGAATTTGAAAAGTTTATAGGTAAAGACCTATACACAGAAGATTTTGACGAGCGCATGATGGAGGAATACGATTATTTTTTACGCTCCCTGCCGCAAAACTACAGGTGGGGGACAATAAACACATTCGGCAAAAAAGCTGTTGAGTTCCTAAAAAAAGCAAGCAAAGAGGGTTACAAAATAGACCTTACCTGTACAAATTATAAATTTCCACCCCCAGAAATCACAACTATAGCCTTAACAGAAGAAGAAATAGAACGCATCTTTAACCTTAAAAGATTATCAGAAGCACAAAAAACAGTGCGTTTCTGGTTTATTCTTTCGTGTTGTACTGGGTTAAGATACAGCGATGCCAGCAGGGTACAAGATGCTAACTTTTATAAAGACAAGATTAGCATCAGAACTCAAAAGACAAATACGCAAGTAGTGATACCAATGCACCACATGGTTAAATCGCTACTTAAAGAATACAAAGGCGAGTTCCCTGTTTTAAAAAGTCAAACAAACTTTAATAAAGTAGTTAAAAATCTTTGTAAACGAGCGAAAATAAACGACAAAATATTAATCGAGCGCCATGAGGGTAATAAATTTATCCGAAAAACTGTTCAAAAATGGAAAATGGTCTCCCACCATACAGGACGCAGGACATTCGCTACAAACGCTTATCTATCTGGCATTCCTGTTGCCCGAATCATGCTGTTGACAGGACACAAAACCGAAACAGCATTTTTCATGTATATAAAAATTGACAAAACACAAAATGCTATTTTATTATCCCAACATCGATTTTTTACAGGATAATTGTATCTTTGTTTAAACAAAAAACCCTCGCGGTTACAGCCACGAGGGAAAATTTTGCAGGCACAAAAACAAAATTAATTAATAACGACCTGCAAAATCAAGACAAAGATAAAGATAAAATGGAGAAAGTAAAAAAAATAATAGAAATAAGAAGAAGATTAAAAATAACCAACGCCGACATCGCAAAGTGGTTTGGGTTCCGCAATGCAAAATCTTACTCCTCTAGCACGGCAAAAAAACGGATAGATAATGGCATTATCGAACTTTACAATAAAATGCAAGAAATAGCAGATAAATAATTTTATTTTTTATCTGAATTAACATAATCAATAACTTTCCTATTTAACTCATCAATAAGAGTAAAATCTTCTTTTATATAAACGTCTGTAACTGCTATCCCAAAACTGTGTCCTAAACACATACTAACATCGTCCTTGCTTATCCCACATTCGTTCCTTGCGATTGTTGCCCAAGTATGACGTGCCCATTTGGTCGTTACTTTTTTGTCAATCCCAAGCTGGGGGAATATGCCAATTTTGAATTCACTTCCATGCAGACTAGTATTTAAAGTTTGAAGAAAACTTTTATGGGTTGAAAAACGAGAAAAGTCTATTTTATCAATAATTTCTCTCGCTTCCGGCTCTATTCTAATACTTATATTCTTCTTCGTCTTAAACCTCTTGTATTTAAACCTTTCCCCTGTTAAGTCTCCATAGAACAGGTCTTTAGCCTCTACACCAATTAAGTAAAACATTAATAGAAACACATTTTTTGTAAAATTTTCACTTCTCGTACCGTTGAAATCTCTTAATGCCCGGAGTTCATCAACTACCAAAACATGATTTCTGCTATTTAATTCCCTTTTAGGAAATTTATATTTTCGGAAAGGATTATTCGGAATTACAACAATCCCGGTATCTTCATCATTATATTTATCTTTTATTAAATTAAAAGTTGTACGTAATGAATCTAAATATGTGTCAGGTTTAATTCCATTTTTTCGCAGATAAGAATCATACCCTTTAACTAAATCAGATGTTATTTGTAGAGCCGACAGGTTATCATTCCCGATGAATCTTCGGAAAGACCTCAGCGCAGAAGACCTGACACTTTTTGTACCCACAGATTCAATTTCATCTATTATCTTTTTTGCGTTATCAAAATAATTCAAATTTATTTCATCCTTTTTAAGATGAGATACAAGTTGCTCACATGTCATCCAGTCGAGCATACTGCCAAGTTTTATCGCTTTGAGCTTAAATTCGTTGATAATTTCAGAAATTCTAAGGTCTAAATGTATGTCGTTTTTTATTTCTCCATTTTTGAAATTTTTAGGTAGAATATAGTATCCTGTTTTTATATACTGAACCTTTTTGTTGTGAGTTACCCGGATTCGGATATTTGAAGTTTTATCACTTTTTAAATGATGACTTAATGTTGCTTTAAATGTTGCCATATTCTTTTTGTAAATTATTTGTAAATATCTGCATTTATTTTAACACAATAATATGTTAAAATAATTAATAAATCAAAAAAATAAGTAAAACTATAAATTCCTCATTATTAGAATTTTGTACTATTCATAAGGGTTTTAACACCTAAAAGGCAGCTTTATACGATATTATATTTTTCATAATCAATATTTAGTAAGATTTATTCATAGCTATTCATCTTTACAATCCCACATTTCTCGATACATTTGAATATGCATTGCCACCGA
>PDWI01000667.1_pt1 | contig 55431 bp, 54 predicted proteins | sample 1430891 | NCBI WGS metagenome assembly PDWI01 (sample SAMN01162508, study PRJNA174530) | Oral metagenome, whole genome shotgun sequencing project. | biome: Marine environment; feature: Marine mammal; material: Swab sample of the gingival sulcus; isolation source: swab sample of gingival sulcus... | reverse complement strand
ATTGCACAATCAACAATATTTTCATCTATGTCTTTTGCTAATAATTTAGCTTTGAAATTTTTATGATTTGGTGGTGTAAACATATTTGTTTCCCTCATTAAAAAAAATAAACCTGCTGAAGCAGCACAGCACTGCTGGTATCGATGATATGGTATAATGCAATAGGGAATCCATCACGATAAAAGTTATTTATCTTGTTAACTGCTTTTTCACGATTGCAGGAAGCGAATATCGTATATACTTCCGTGTCGGCTTTTCAAATAAAAGAAAAGACATGATCGATATGACAGTCAGGAATATAAAAAATCCGATGAAATCTTGCAATGGAGACAGGGGGAATAAACCAGACACATAATATTTGTATATATAATTAACCGGAAATTGTAATATATAGAGTGAAAAACTCGCCTCACCCAGCAATACAAGTGGTCTGGCTCTTAATATTCCGATCAATTTTGACCGACACAGTGTGATTGAAACAATGAAAACAAGAAAAATTGGTGCCAAAAAGCTTGATCCAAAAGGTAATAACAAGCCTGTAAATGCAGACAACTCTTTTTGATTGTTAAGTAAGATGATAATTAGAAATGCCACTATAACAACGAACATAAATGAAAAAAATTCATTTTCAATCGAATGCTTTTTTCTCACGATCCACATTGCACCGGAAACACCCAGCATAAAACTACAGAAATGCGTTAGCGGAAAGTAAAAAATCAAATCATGAGTGAAAGATGGAAAACCACCATAGATCCCACTTGATAATATTCCGGTTGTTATTACCTGTGTGACCAACCACATACCTAAGGAAACCCCTAGCATTTTTTTTACTGATAGATTTTTATCTTTAATTATATGCAGTATAAACGGAAACATAAGATAAAAGAATGCCTCTACTGAAAGTGACCATCCTGGAGAATTTATCGATAGTGGATGAGGGGAAAACCAGGACTGAAGAAGAAAAATATTAAGAACAAGTGATAGATTGTTTATCTCCTTTCCACGTAAATAAAATTGTAATACCATTAAACATAGAGCCAAAAGATAGACTGGCATTATTCTAGCCACTCGTGCCCACCAATATGATCTGTTGCTCATTGTTTTATCTAAGTAAGATATCCCCATAACAAATCCAGACAAAACAAAGAAAAATGTCACCATTGGCGGACCGAAAGCCAGTACACCACTAAAGCCTGTTGCATCACGCCCAAAATGAAAGATTACAACTACAGCTGCCGCAATAAACCTAAAAAACGTTAACTCTTCTATTCTCATGTTTTTCTAAAATATAGAGGCTTAGGCACGATTTTATCTCATTCTGAGCAACTAACGGTGCGTTCACCAGCAAGTGAAATGAGTCCAGCAACTTGTTTCCTTTCATTTTTCCATAGATGGAATACGGATACATTACTTGCAGTACAATCAGCTTGCAAAATTGATTTGAGGTGTCCTACGTTTTGCCATGGTGAAACCTTCCTTTTTTCTGTTTTAACTAAATGAATTGTAAAGAATATTATAAGGTTTTCCCTCTCTTCTTATCAATATTGGAAACAGCCGTTTTTACCTCATGGCTGGCCAATCATTTGAAAAAAGGTTTCTGGAAACTATCGTAAAATAGTGCTCGAGTACTCCATTCCCTGCCAAACATTATCTTCTTGCAGTTTTCTATCCAGCATCGTTCGCAATTTTGTTGCAGATATATTCCATTTGGGACCTACCAGCAGATGTGGGTGGGAAGTGGCCCACAAACGATGGACGACAATAGTTGATTCCAGGTGGGGAATAAGTAAGGTCAGAAGATGGATATATTCTTCCAGAGCGAACAATACGACCTTATTCTCACGATACATTTCATGCAAAGGAGTATCCCGCAGAATCTGAAGATGATGCATTTTTACGGCATCCACACCAAGTTCTGAGACATACCGCACGGTGGCAATCATGTCCTCTTTTGTCTCTCCCGGAATGCCAAACATAAGATGTACACCAATGGAGAAGAGATCGTATGACCTGATCTTTTCCACAGCATCTATAACATCAGCGACACTGTGGTTTCTATGCAAAACCTGTAAACTTCTATTATGGGCACTTTGTAAACCCAGCTCAAAAAGACATTCCTTGCCTGATGCACGTATCAACGCAGCTATCTCTTTTATCAACTCCGCCGGTAAATAATCAGGTCGTGTCGACAGAATGACTCCGACACAATCTTCATCCTTACTGAGAGATGCAATATTTACAAGCAGGTTCGCAAACGGAGGAGCAGTACAGGTTTCCTGCTGGAAGTAGATAAAATATTTACGGCATTTTGTACGTTTCAGGGACTTTTTCCCTTGTTCAATCTGGATTGATACCGGGAGATTATCTCCCACATAGTCAGGAGAGAAGGCATCTCTTGTACAAAAGATACAGCCGCCAAGAGCTCTGTTCGGACAAACAGTGCCGGTGTCCACTACAATTTTACCGATACGTGTACCATATTTCTTTTTGTAATAATTACTAAAGGTAGTGATACGCGGTCTTATCATATTACAAAAGCTATTTTTCTGACCGGAGAGGTTTCCTAGCCCAATGAACAGCTATAGTACCGCACATGAATTTTTTATATTCAACAGCAACAAAACCAGCAGAAGAAAAAGCTTCGGCTAATTTTTCAGCTGAATAAAACCCCATAGTCGAACCTGTGAGGTATGCGTAAGCCGCCTCATTGCTGGCCAGAAGCCTTCCCAGTACAGGGATACAGCATTTGAGATAAAAGAGAATAAATGGATAGAGTACGTTCTTTTCAGGAGGCGTTGTATCAAGGCAGACCACCGTTCCGCCAGACTTCATTACCCGATATACCTCTTTGAGCACCTGGGAAACATCATCGACATTTCTCAGCAGATAGCCGAAAGTAATGGCATCAAAGCTATTTGCTCTATATGGCAGAAGAGTAGCATCACTTGCATGCCACCCCACCTGTATTCCGTCAAAACGTCTTTTGGCCTCACGGAGCATGTTGAGCGCAAAATCACCAGCAACAACGGATGCTGAATTGTTGTATGCTTTTGCAAGGGCTGCGATATCACCCGTTCCCGAAGCAAGATCAAGAAGACGACCATCTGACGGGACTGCTGCTTTCCTGACAACGAATCTCCGCCACCGCTGATCCTGCCCCAGAGTCATCACCCTGTTCATCCTATCGTAACGGCTGGCGATGGCATTAAACATCTTCTCTACTGCATTTGCTTTACTCACGTTCTATTAAACCACACGTTATGTTTTCACATTCTTTCAAATCGAAAAGAGTTTTTCCGGGTGCTCTTATCCTGCTTTACCAGATTTTCTCATCAACTCATCCTAACAGGGAGCAAACCCTGGAGTTCGGGGAAAAGGGATTACCTCTCTGATATTTGCCATACCGGTAACATATTGAACAAGTCGCTCGAACCCCAGTCCAAAGCCAGCATGCGGAACAGTACCAAATTTTCGTAAGTCCAGATACCAACCATATTCTTCAGGATCGATGCCCGTTGCCTGCATCCTTTCGAGCAGAACATCATAGCGTTCCTCACGCTGTGATCCACCGATGATTTCACCAATTCCCGGAACAAGCACATCCATGGCAGCTACGGTTCGTCCATCATCATTCACCCGCATATAAAAAGGCTTAATATCCAAGGGATAATCAGTGACAATCAATGGTTTGCCAAACACCTCCTCGGTAAGATATCGTTCATGCTCTGCTTGCAGATCAATGCCCCATTTTACCGGATATTCAAAAGATTTCTTTGTTCTGAGAAGCATTTCCACCGCGTCTGTATAGGTTAGATGAGCAAAATCATTTTCAATCACAGAGACCAGTTTTTTCTTCAGGCCCTTTTCTATAAAACGGTCAAAAAGATCCATATCTTCAGTACAATGCTCAAGTACATCAGTAAAAAGATATTTTAACAGCTCTTCTGCAATCTTCATATTGCCTGCGAGATCACAAAAGGCTAATTCGGGTTCAATCATCCAGAATTCGGCTAGATGCCTGCTGGTATGCGAGTTTTCTGCGCGAAACGTAGGTCCAAAGGTGTATACATCTCCCATGGCCTGAGCATAGACCTCTGCCTGGAGCTGTCCGGAAACCGTCAAGCCAGCAGGTTTACCAAAAAAATCCCTGCTTTCAGAACGTCCCTTGTCAGCGATAACTGAAAACATTTCTCCGGCACCTTCGCAGTCACTTGTTGTGATAACAGGTGTATGTATCTGAAAGAACCCTCTTTCCTGGAAAAACATATGAACAGCATAAGCCAGTCGGGAACGAACCCTGGTTACGCTTCCAAGGGCATTGGTACGAGGTCGAAGATGGCTGATCTCGCGTAAAAATTCGAATGAGTGCCGTTTTTTTTGCAACGGATATTCATCCGGATCAGCCCAGCCAATAACCTTAACATCGTTGCTGACAAGCTCAACTCGCTGACCTTTGGCTGGTGATTCTTGAAGAATTCCAGAGATAGACAGTGCACAGCCTGCACCAAGCTTTTTTATCTCATCATGATAATTTGCCAGGCTGTCTTCTGCAATTACCTGTAAGTTAACTAAAGCTGAACCATCATTTATTTCCAGAAAGGAAAAGCTGCCCGTGTCTCTTCTGGTACGTAACCATCCTGTTACAAGCAGCTCTTCGCCAGCTTTACCGTGTTTCAATATTTCTACAATTTTTTTCTTCATCTTCTATCCTTATTGTGTTTGACTGACTGTTTCTTTTACAGCTGAACCAGCTGTCTGAACTCACTGCTGGTACATTTTTCACAATCAGTGTTACTACTCGACCAATTATCTCTGGAAAGTATCCGGGGTTTTGTTACCATCAATCACCAGATACTGCAATCAGTCATTGCTGATCAATTCCTGTTGTCAGCCAGCATATATCCTTTGCGCACATTCCCCATAGCCCTGAAAATACTCATTTTAGCACCAGGTTGCCGCTTATAAATCCCAGCAAGAATCTGCTTGATGGTATCTCTCCTGTTATCCTTTTCGACAGGACAAAGGTTGGTGGCAGCATCAATCCCCAACGATGAAGCTAAGGAAAGGACATCATCCTTTTCAAGATAGGCGAGTGGTCTGATAATAGCCAGCTCACCATCAAAAAGCTCCTGTCTCGGTACCATTGTAGAAAGATTTCCGCTGTATAACATATTCAAATAGAATGTTTCCACAAGATCATCCAGATGATGTCCCAACGCAATCTTGTTCATATTCCAGGATTTTGCCAGATCAAAAAGCTGGGCTCTTCTGTTTCTTGCACAGAGAAAACAGGTGCGTTTCTTCAGCGATTTTTCAGGAAGTACTGAAAAATCAAGATTATGTTTTTTCATAATCTTTGTAAGCATAGTCACGGATGAAGACACGCTGTTCGTATCTGTAAATTTATTATCAATATGAACGCATTTTATGGAAAAGTGGATAGGTGCCCGCTTTCGCCATTCCTGTAACACCCAGGCAAGAACCGTGGAGTCGACGCCACCAGAAACCGCGACAAGGACTCGATCCTTATCGGCAAGCATCTGATAATCGTTCATGGCCTTGCCGATTTTACGACGCTGCACCTTTGATAAATATATCGTTTTCATTGATAAAAAAACCGGACCCGCTACACAGGGCCCGGTATATAAAATAACACTTCTGGTAAATATGGTTATAACTATTCCTAATAGAGATAAGGGCACTCTTTCAGTTTTTCATCTGTTCCAACAGATACCAGCTCTTCGACTGTAATCCAGGCGAACCCCCGGCTTTTTACCTTGGTAAAAGACAGCAGGTTTTCGCTCAGGGAAGCTTGCGTTTCATTAAAACTGGCACCCCATAAACTCTTGCCCGTTGCCGTGTCAATTATAGTTAACTCAAAAGCAGCAGAAGCCGGTTCATCAACAGCCATTGTCCCTCCCTGCCGCTGCCTGAACCTGCTCATTGAACTTACCAGCACATACGGACATCCCATATTTTTACTTACCTGCTGGATTATACCAAGCCGTCCTCCCTGATCCCCCGCTGTTACAGTAGAAAGAGTTTCAGAATAAAGCACCTTTTTCACTCGGGAAAAATTCAATTTTCTCTTCAAAAGGGAATCAAGATAGACAGCTCCTTTCTGGAGATCGCCTCTCCTTCCAGGAATTTGCTGCTCGGCCTGATATGGAACGATTACAGGCATTACAACGAGACAACTTAAGGGAACTGTCTCTTTAGGATTATCAGCAGTTGAACGGGACACCTGATGCGCACACGAGCTTAGAAGGAGCAGAACTGTCAGTAAAAAAGTACCAGTAACAAAGTAGATATAACTGTTTTCTTTCACGCTACACCTCTCAGGAAAGGGTGAACATAATCTCGAAATTGCTGATTATATATTTAACCACACCTGAAAAATGTTACAAGACCCCTTTTGAACTTGGAATAACATCTGAATCTGCAAGACGACGTGCAGCCTCAGCCAAACTTCTGGCAAGCCCTTTGAAGATGGCTTCAATGATGTGGTGTGTATTTTCACCATGCAAAAGATCTATGTGTAGCGTTATCCCACCATGTTGGGAAAATGCTCTCATAAATTCTTTCGCCAGCTGTGTATCAAATGTTCCAACCTTTTGATCACGGATATCAGCCTGGTAGTGCAGGTATGGTCTGTTGGAAAGATCAAGCACAACTCTTACAAGAGTTTCGTCCATTGGAAGAAAACAACAGCCATAGCGGGCAATACCCTTTTTATCAGAGAGAGCCTTACTGATTGCCTGGCCCAGACAAATACCGATATCCTCAACGGAGTGATGGTCATCCACATGTGTGTCACCATTTGCCTGGAGTTGGAGATCAAATCCGCCATGAACGGCAAAGAGGGTCAACATGTGATCTAAAAAAGGAACACCAGTGTCTATTTTATACATTCCACTTCCATCCAATGAGAATGAGAGTGATATTTCCGTTTCGGTTGTTTTGCGATGAATTTTCGCTGATCGTTGTAATGTCATATTTCTTGTAAAAAAAAGGAGGATATTGGTAGCTGATTTCAAGTATCAATAATCTACTCTTTCTGCATATTTCAAGAGGTACAGATTACTTTGAATAACATTATTTTTCAATCAGGGTATAGGAAAAATATTGCCGCAAGCAAATAATCGATTTTTGAAAAAATCACATTATGGGTATTTTGCAGAAAATAACAGAACGAGTCATTATCCGGGGTACGCCTCTATTAGCCTAACTACAGGTGGTAGATATTCATTTTACAATTGCCTTTAATAATATTTTATTTTAATATTTCTATTGACAGAAGTCATTTTTCTTAGTAGTTACTTCTGTGTTTTGACATTGGTCACAAGCGGGAATAACTCAGTGGTAGAGTGCAACCTTGCCAAGGTTGAAGTCGCGAGTTCGAATCTCGTTTCCCGCTCCAGATTATATGACTCAAGGTTCGGCACAGTTCGAACCTTTTTTTATTAAATGTATGAGGCACACATGAAAACATTTCAGACTCCAGTTAATGACATCGAAAAAAACTGGTACGTGGTGGACGCTGAGAACAAGATTCTTGGACGTCTTGCAACTGAGATTGCAGACAGACTTCGCGGAAAGCACAAGCCCAGCTTTTCGACATTTATTGATAATGGAGATTTCGTCATTGTTACCAATGCTGATAAAATCAGGCTTACCGGTAAAAAGTGGGATGATAAGAAATACTACAGACATACCGGTTATATGGGTGGACTGAAAGAGGCCAGCGCCAAGGAATTAATGGAAAAACACCCCACGGATCTTATTACCAAGGCGGTTAAAGGAATGTTACCTAAAAACAAACTTGGTCGTGCCCAATTAAAAAAGTTAAAAGTATATGCTGGCAGTGAGCATCCGCACAAGGCTCAACAACCTGTTGAATTAGACATTTAATAGTCACAGAGAGAAAGAATATGGCCCAAGATCGTTACTATGCAACTGGCAAAAGAAAATCCGCAATAGCTCGAGTCTGGCTCATGCCAGGTACAGGAAAGGTCACTGTCAATCAGATGGATCCTGATGCTTATTTTGGTGGAACCTTCAAGGCTCATAAAATTGAAAAGCCGTTTAAGATTACCGAAACAACCGAGCAGTTTGACATATATGCAACCCTGAAAGGCGGCGGCAAATCAGCTCAGGTTGATGCACTTTCTCACGGAATCTCTCGTGCCCTGCTTGAGGTTGACAGTGAGCATAGACTTCCACTTAAAAAATCTGGACTGCTTACCCGTGATCCACGTGTAAAAGAAAGAAAGAAATATGGTCAAAAAGGCGCCCGCGCCAAATTCCAGTTCTCCAAACGTTAAGAGAGAACAGTATGATATCGCTTATACTTTATATGATTATATAGTATCTTTTTTTGATCGGTATTTGCTAAAGGGAACAGTAGATTTCTGCTGTTCCCTTTTTTCGTTTATAAAAACTGCTTATTGAAAAATGGTCAGTAATCAGGATAAATCTCATCAAGGATATCTGTCATGATACGAGTAGCTATTGCAGGAGCATCAGGTTACACTGGGGCTGAATTATGTAGAATTCTCTGTAACCACAAGCACATAGAAATCACAGCGGCAACATCCCGTCAATACGCAGGCCAAAAACTCTCTGAAATCTTTCCCCATCTTCGTGAAAAAACAAATGTAGTCTGCGAAAATACACCCATTGAAAAATTGCTCGAAAAGGCAGATGTCTTTTTCACCGCTGTACCCCATAAAGCAGCTATGGATCTTGTTCCCAGCCTGCTTGAAGCCGGGAAAAAAGTAATCGACCTTTCAGCAGATTTCAGGATCAAAGATCCTGAAATCTATGAAGAATGGTATCAAAAGCATACATGCCGTGATTACATCAACAGGGCAGTATATGGCCTTCCAGAACGCTACAGAGAACAGATAAAAAACACAGATCTGGTAGCAAACCCAGGTTGTTATCCCACATCAATCATCCTTGGTCTTGCACCTCTCTTACAGCATGGTGCAATTATCGCCGATTCTATTATCGCTGACTCAAAATCCGGGACTTCAGGTGCCGGGAGATCCGCCGCAGTTGCCAGCCTCTATTGTGAAGTAGCTGATGGCTTCAGGGCATACAAGGTATGTGCTCATCGTCACACACCAGAAATTGAGCAGGAGCTTTCACTCGTTGCCGGGAACAGTCTTAAACTCTCGTTTACTCCTCATCTGCTGCCTATTTCCAGAGGAATCCTCTCAACGATTTATGCCACACTTAAAAGCGGATTTGACAGTGAGGACATTGACAAGATGTATGCAACAGCTTACAACAAAGAGCCTTTTGTCAGATACCTGGGTTTAGGCAAAATTCCTGCGACCCAATATGTACGTGGTTCAAATTTCTGTGATATTGGCTTTTCAATAGACAAACGCACTAACAGAATAATTGTGATGTCAGCAATAGATAATATCGGCAAAGGTGCATCTGGGCAGGCCATTCAGAACATGAACCTGCTCTGTGGTTTTGCAGAAGATGAGGGTCTACAAGGTGCTCCGTTCTTTCCATAATCCAGGTTTTACAAAGGAATATGCGGAAAAGCAAACAGATACCAGCCATTAGAAATATTCGTTTAACTCTGGCATTTGATGGTACAGCCTATTATGGCTGGCAGATTCAACCAAATGTACCCACTATCCAGGGTGAAATTGAATCGCATCTTGAAACAATTCATCGGCGTCATATTACCCTCCATGGTGCCGGACGAACTGATGCAGGCGTTCATGCCCGAGGTATGACAGCCCATTTTCACACTGGAAAAGATCTCACTGTGGCAGCCTTTCAGCAGGCTCTGAATTCTATGCTTACAGATGATATCCGTGTTCTTGAAGCGGAAGAGATGGCTGGTGACTTTCATGCAAGATTTTCGGCAAAGGGAAAGACCTATAGTTACACTATTTATAATGATAAAATCCTTCTGCCCCAAAAAAGACATTACTCCGTTCAGGTACGCAAACCACTTGATTTTAAAAAGATTAGCGAGTGTTTGAAAATTATCGAGGGAACTCATGATTTTACAAGCTTTGAAACTACAGGATCGAGGAATACATCTGACCCATCAGGAAAAGGGGCTGTACGCACCATAAACGAAGCTAAAATTGTTTTCAGAAAAAACCATTTTCACACATTCTTTCTAACAGGAGATGGATTTTTACGGCACATGGTAAGGAATATTGTGGGGACAATACTGGAAGTAGGGTTGGGGAGACGATCAGTTGAGAATTTTCAACGAGTCTTGTTGGCCAGGAATCGTTCAGAAGCAGGCTCGACAGCTCCGCCTCAAGGACTTTGCCTTGAACAGGTTCACTACTGACTTTTTATGCTCCTGCTGTACAAACGCAACAAAACCATCGGAGCATACCTTTCACAGAAACGAGATAAACATAGATACCGATACTACATCTAAGCTCATCTTTGGTATCATTTGGTTGAAAACACAGATGTTTTTTTAATTGGAAATATCCTGAGGTATCATTTTTTCAACGTCAACAAACAATCATGAATACTTTAATCAAACAAGGCCATTGGAATATGAGACAGCCCGCATATACAACTCAGGAACAATCTCAGAATCAATATCCAGCTCGTTTATAGTCGTGAGAAATACTTTTTCCTGCCGTCTCTCGTAAGCAGTCATGGCATCGACAAAAGGTGAAAGGACCCCTTTTCGCTCGACAAGTGCCTTATAAACAGCATCGGTAACGGGTAACTTTTCCATGATAATTTTGATATCTGTATCCAATAGGGCATCAATAAAGGAAAAAAGTCCCACCAGAAACAACTCTGATTGATAATCAAACAACATTGAATGTTTGCCAAGCAGTTCACAAAATTTGGCCCGAACCAGTGAGTGGCGAATGAGCTCCGTTGGTTTTTCCTCTGCAAGTTTTGAAATGGTTACAAGGAGGAGGAATCGACGCAGTTCTTTTTCACCCAGATAGGCAATGGCATGCTTTACACTTTTCACCTTTTCCAAGCGATAAAAATAAGCAGAGTTTAAGAATCGCAATAGCTTATAACTGACAGAAATATCCTTGGATATAATAGTATGAAGACGTTCCAGAGAAGTTGATTTCCTGGTAATCTCAGCCATTAATGTAAACAGGCCGATTTTTGTCATGGGAATTTCTTTAACAAGAAGTTTCTGCGGTTTACTAAAATAATACCCTTGAAAATATTGAAAGCCTAGATTAATTGCCTTTTCATATTCCCCCTTGGTCTCCACCTTCTCGGCCAGTAATTTTACATTGAATCTCTTTAAATAGTTAAGCATTTTCAGGATTGTATCTATAGGTGTCAACCGAACATCTATTTTGATGATATCAGCAAGTACAATCATCGGTTCAAGTTTCTTTTGGTAAACGAAATCATCGAGCACTATAGTATATCCCATGCTCTTTAATGTTCGTATTTCCTGAAGTACTTCTTTCGTGGGATTGACATCTTCAAGAATTTCAATGATAAGTTGATTTTTGGGGAAAGTATAGGCGATCTTCCGCAACAGGAGCTCTTCGGTAAAATTAATAAAGCAGGGTTTGGTTCCGGATATCGCCTTTATTCCCTCGGTGAGAAAAACACTGGTAAGCACACTTGAGGTTGCCTTATTGCCATCAACGTCAGGCAATTGACAACTTTTGTATCCGCGATAAAGTAACTCATAGGCAAACAGCTTATGACTGACCGAAAAAATAGGCTGTCTTGCAATGAAAAAATCCATAATCCAAACTATCCTGTTTTTTGGTTTACATCACATGACTCACGCTGCAACCTGGCAAAATACAGTATCAGCTTCTGTCTCGATGCATCGTCGATCTCGGTAAATTTAACAGAAACTCTGGTATCAGCCAATTGGATAACATGTGCCCCTATTTCCATTTCAGCCTCTCCAGCAAGTGGAATTATCAAAAGCACTTTTTCGTGAAGTTCAAGAGGTATGGTTACTCCTTTCATGGCACAGCCACCAGCAGAGATATTCAATAAATCAGCTACAGCATCATCAAATGCACTCTTCAGTATGATTGAGTAATTATGTACTTTAAAACGCAGATATTTACGTTTAGAGCGTTGTATCTTGTTTACCATTATCACTCCTGGCCTGATATACCTGGGAAATCAGCGTTTTTTGCATAGCTGCTTTTCAATATTTATTCTGAAAATAGTCTCTGTACCAGGCAACAAAAGCGGCTATTCCATCCTCGATTGTTGTGGCAGGTCGGTAATCAAAATCTTTTACAAGATCATCGACATTTGCATATGTGGCTGGTACATCACCCGGTTGCATTGGCAGGAAGTTCTTATCAGCCTTTTTACCAAGGCACTCTTCAAGAACACTGATATATCGTAGAAGTTTTTCCTTATTATTATTACCAATATTGTAGACCCGGTAAGGGCAGTAGGAAGTTGCAGGATCAGGATTATTGCCATCCCATTCAAAGCTGCCTTCAGGAACCGAGTTAACAACCCTGACAACCCCCTCTACAATGTCATCTATATAGGTAAAATCCCTTTCCATATTACCATTGTTGAAAACATCAATGGGTCGGCCTTCAAGAATAGCTTTGGTAAAAAGAAAAAGAGCCATATCAGGACGTCCCCAAGGACCATATACTGTAAAAAACCGAAGACCTGTTGTCGGCAACCCAAAAAGATGGCTATACGTATGTGCCATGAGTTCATTTGCCTTTTTAGAAGCTGCGTAGAGAGACACAGGATGGTCAACATTATCATGCACAGAAAAAGGCATCCTTGTATTGGCACCATAGACAGAACTGGATGAAGCATAAACAAGGTGCTTGACATGAGTATGGCGGCAGCCCTCAAGGAGGTTGACAAAACCCACAAGATTGGTATCCACATAGGAATGCGGATTAACGAGTGAATAGCGAACACCGGCCTGCGCTGCAAGATTGACAACTGCATCGAAAGTGTACTCTTCAAAGAGCTTTTCAACTCCTGCTCTATCACTTAAATCAAGATTACAATGGGTGAATCCTTCTCCAGCGGCAAGGGTATCCATACGGTCGCGCTTAAGCTGCGGATCATAATAATCGTTAAGGTTATCAAGGCCTACCACCTCGGCACCGCCAGCAATCAACTGTCTTGAAAGATGCGCGCCAATAAAACCGGCAGCACCTGTAACTAATATTTTCTTCATAATACCTTTAATAAAAAGCCCACCAGAATAGAGTTCTGGCGGGTCTTGATTTGATCAATAACTGCAATAAAACTATATGCGAAAGTAAAACCTTTGTTTCAGATCAAGCAGGCAAAGATTCGTTGAAAAACCTTTACAGAAAGATCAGACTTAATCGTCAAAATCTCCTTCAGGGCCAACATTTACATCAAGATCCTTGGCACGTTCCCGAATTATCTCTGCTGTCCATTGTGCAGGATCCTCAATACGCCCCACCTTACCACCCAGATCATAAGAACCCGCCTCCATAATAATATCTCGCGCAATATCGGCAGTTCCTTCGGCATTAAACACATTGACCAGGATATCATAGACAAATTCTTCCACACGTTTACTCATACGCTCACGAACAGAACGTTCCTGAGCAAACAAAATTGACTCAAAAGGCAGGTTCAGTTTTTTATAGTTTCCACCACTCCAACCTTTTGCATCGGCATAAGCTACCATTTTATCCCAGTTCTCTTCAGAAACACCCTCACCTGCTATTTTGATAAAGTTACCACTGTCATCCAAAAGGGCGTTTCCATAATCATTCACTTCCAGTCCCCAACTAACCATTTGCAAAGCTGTGGCCACATTGGCCTTGGTGGTCAGCGTGTTGCCAGCAATGTCACGAAGCCTCTCTGAACTGTTCCCAGAGGTACCGTGCTGTGCTCCTGATACGCTGTATGGAGCAAGAGCCTTATGAATTTTTGCTGTCAAATCCACCTGAATACCCTGTCCACTGGCTTCAAGACCATGAACAGAACCATTATTCAGAGCAATCCAATCAGCAAAAATCCCATGTGCATTCAAACCTTGGATCAAAAATGACGCATCATCCACTGTGGAGAGCCCGTCAACCCCTTTAATTTCACCAACTTCTGTTTCTAATGAAGCCCAGGAAGGCACATATGGAGCAAGAGCAATGTTTGTAAGCAGATTTTCATCATCTGGCAAATGAGAGGCGTCTATTGCTATCGATGTAATACCCGCATCAAACATTGCAGGGATTTCTATTTTGGCAGTATTAAAATCTTCGGCTGTTTTTATACCATAATGATCGGCATGTATTGCCACAGGAATGGTAATTCCCAGCTCATTACAAACACTGTCAACCTGCCTGGCAATATTAAAGAAGTTCACCGCACAATATGTTCCCTCTGATTTAGCAATTTCTATTAGCAGTGTCGCATTTGCCCGTTGCGCAGCCATCAATGCTCCTCGCAGCACAAAGTAGGATCTGCCGTTTGCAGCAATGGTCATTGCCCGGGTCTTTTTACGTAGGGCACGATCTACCACTTTGCCACTGACCAATAAAGCCCTGGAGTTGGGGAATAATTTCTTTATCGTTGGCGGACGGCCTGTTTCCAGCAGCTTATTAAAATGTGTATCACTCATTGCATCCTCCATTTTGGATGTTATCGCAAAACTATTTGTTCTGTAAAAGTAAAAATAATCATATAGATAGGCAGTATAAGCATGAAATATATTCGGATTCGAATATCATATCTATTCATTTCATAGCATTTAACATCTCCAGTGTATCATAAACCATCAGGAAGTTCATGCAGTTCGTGTAGAAAACAGACGCTTATTGTATCTTCCCTTCAGCGAATTCTTTAAACGCCTTCCTACCAAAAAGCCACACTGCCACAACGCTTACCTCATAAAGTACAATGAGAGGTCCAGCCATCATCAACTGATTTACCACATCAGGGGTAGGAGTTAGAATTGCGGCAATAATAAAGTTAATCAACAACGCATATTTTCTGTTTTTATTGAGAAAAGCGACATTCACCAGTCCAATTTTTGATAAAAACACCATAAAAATAGGCATTTCAAAAATCGCCCCAAAAGCGATAAGCAAACGCAGAGAAAGGGAAAAATATTCACTCACGGCAGGAAGCGAGGTGAGATAGGTGTTATTGTATCCCACTAAAAAAGTAAACGCTGGTGGAAAGACAACAAGATACCCAAAAGCAGCTCCACCTAAAAAACAGATTGTGGAAACGAGAGTGAACGGTACAAGAACTTTCTTTTCATGCTTGAATAGTCCCGGTGCAACGAAACGCCATATCTGGGAAAAAATCACAGGTGATGCCAGTAAAACTCCGCAGACAAGGGCAAGTTTCAGATAAAAAAAAACCCTTCCTGGTAAGACGTGAAAATTAAGGAGGTATTCTCAGGAAGAACCTTAACCAGGGGCATGAAAAAAAAACTGGCAATAGGTCTGATAAAGGCATAGGAGAGACCAAAACAGATAACAACAGCTGCAATAGAGACAATTAAACAGGAACGTAACTCACGTAAATGTTCCGTTAATGCCTGATTTTCTAATGCTGTCTGAGAATTATTATCTTGCATAGCTCTTCCTTTCTCATCCGCTAAAATGAAGAAAAAAAACAATGTACTTATCTAGAAAAAAATATATATTCCTTCAGAGTTACATCGTCTGGATGTTTAACAGGTCACACTTCTTTTTGCAATATGTGAGCTCACGGTTTACCGAAAAACAGCAATTTCTTCATTTTCCGCATCATGTCATCAGAAAAGAAACAAATTCGGCAACTCTGGTTTGTCTACATGGTACTCTGTTCTGACAAAACCTTCTATACTGGAATAACAACAGATATTACCAGAAGAATAACTGAGCACAACTGTAATAGACGCGGAGCAAAATATACGAGAAGCAGGCGTCCGGTAAAACTCGTATACCAGGAATGTTATGAAAACCGGTCTGCAGCCAGCCAAAGAGAATATATTCTAAAACATCTCTCCCCAAGACAAAAACAGCAACTGCTCATCTCTTCTGATGATTCGCCGTAGGATAGAGTTTACACAAGGGTATAACTCTATTGCATGTTGGCTTTTTTTTTTGCCATACTGTAGTATTACAGAAGACAAACATTAACGTCACCTTTTGTTCTGTGCAAATTACTTTTACACTCACAGCAATATGAGCCTGAAAATATTAATAGTAGACGATGAAAAAAGTATGCGGGACTTTTTAAAAATCCTGCTTACTAAAGAAGGTTACAACGTTACCGTTACCAACAACGCTGATGCTGCCATCAGTGAAGTCAAAAAAAGTGTCTTTGATCTGGTTATCAGTGATATCAGAATGCCCGGTGCCAGCGGTCTTACCCTGCTAAGTGAAATCAAGGAAGTTCGTCCAGGCCTCCCGGTTATCATGATTACAGCCTTTGCATCACCCGATGATGCTGTCACAGCCATGAACAAAGGGGCATTTGATTACATCTCCAAACCATTTAATGTAGACGAGATAAAGTCGGTTATTAAATCAGCAACATCCCAGAAAGAACCTTCTGAAAGTAAAGAACAACTTGCGGAAAGCTTCCCACATATCATTGGTCAGAGTAAAGAAATGCTGAAGATATTTGATGTAATACGGCGCATTGCTCCCACACCGGCTAATGTTTTGATATATGGGGAATCAGGAACGGGAAAAGAGCTGGTAGCCAAGGCAATTCACCAGATGAGTCAGGTAAACCAGAAATCCTTTGTTCCTATCAATTGCAGTGCCATTCCTGAAGAGTTGATGGAAAGCGAACTCTTTGGTCACGTTAAAGGATCCTTCACAGGTGCTATAAGTGATAAACAGGGTCTCTTTCTTGAAGCCCATGGTGGTACAGCTTTTTTAGATGAAATTGGAGAGCTGACCCCCATCATTCAAACCAAGCTTCTCCGTGTCTTACAGGAAAGAGAGGTAAAACCAGTAGGCTCCACCACTATTAAACCCATTAACGTACGAATTATTGCTGCCACCAACCGTTTTCTGGAAGATGAAATTGCAGCAGGAAGATTCAGGGAAGATCTCTTTTACCGCCTGGCTGTTGTACCCATACGCGTTCCCTCTCTTCGTGAAAGGAAAAGCGATGTGCCTCTGTTGGTCAATCATTTCCTCACCAAATACTCTAATCAACTGAAAAAGAAGGTGCAAAACATCTCCAGCTATGCTTTGGAAGTACTCATGGACTATGATTTCCCGGGAAATGTCCGAGAACTGGAAAATATTATTGAACGTGGTGTTGCCCTTTCTAACAGTAATATTATCCTGCCGGAAAGTCTTTCACTCATGGGTGGATACTCCAAGAAAAAAGTACCTCCAGACGATGATAATTCACTTTTTGTTGCGGTTCAAAATGAAGAGGAACTCTTTGATACCGGCCTGGAAAAGGTAATCACCCGGCTTGAGAAAAAAATAATCAGATACGCTTTAGAAAAAACAGGAAACTCCAAGATGAAAGCCGCTGACTTGCTCAAGGTAAGTTTTCGTTCGCTACGCTATAAGACCAAAAAATACAACATCGATTAACAACTATTTGCAGATAACAGTCTGATGTTCACCAATCCTTTTAAAAATGGTCACGGGGATACCATACTCTTGAAAAAACAGCTCCAATGGCTGTTGTTCCTGCGTGTTATTTTCTATACATTGCTCGTGGGAATTACCTTTATCCTTAATCAGGCAGGATTAAATTTCATTCTCCTACCTGGTTCACTCCTGCTGCTGCTTCTTTTTTTCATTTTTTTCGTATCCATTTTTTCAGCAGTGATTCTACTAAAAGAAAATATTTCTCCAACCCATTTTGGCTTACTCCAGAATTTTCTGGATACAATCTTTGCAAGTGGACTCATATATTTTTCAGGTATTTCCAACTCTATCTTCACATCCATTTATTTTTTTCCGATTATAACAGGAGGATTACTTCTCCCCAAAAAAGGAGGGTATTTTGCAGCGGCAGTATCCACCTTCTTTTTCGGAGTCATTCTCTGTATGGAGTTTTATAAACTGTTCCCCTCATATTTTGACTTATATGATTTTGTACCAATTACCAATGAGCTCAAACTGATTAACCTCTTCGCTATCAAAGGAATAACCTTCTTTATCGCTGCCTTTGTAAGTGCTCTTTTTGGTACGAGGCTCACCTCCACAGAGGAAGCTTTGTCAAAGACCATAAACAGTTATGACAGGTTATCCCAGCTTTACAAGACAATCTTCGATAATATCGCCACCGGGATCATCACCATAGATCACAGCCTGAGAATAACCTCATCAAATAATGCTACCGGTTTAATCACTGGCTACTCACCAGAAAAGCTTCGAGGTAAAGATATAACCACCATTTTCCCGGATCTTGACTTGAGCAAAGGATCAACAAGAAGAGCCATTACCTTCACCAAAAAAGATGGAACTCTCATACGAATTGGTTACTCTCTGACCCCGTTGAAAGAGAGAAGAGGTAATGCATACAAAACAAGCAGTCTGCAAAAAACCGACAACCGTAACAGTACCCTTATTACCCTACAGGATATCAGCAAAATTGAAGAGTTGGAGAGAAAAATCAGGCAGGGGGAAAAAATGGCCGCTATAGGACTCATGAGTGCTGGAATTGCTCATGATTTTCGAAACCCACTTGCTGCTATCTCCGGTTCGGCCCAGGTGCTCGCTACTGAAATACGCTCGACAGACAGTTCTTTTAATCCTGACAATCTTGAACTTACAAATATCATTTTACGTGAATCGAACAGACTCATTTCCACAATCTCAGATTTTTTGAAATTCGCACGTCCTGATAACACACAACAAAACTGGTTTTCCTTACAAAACTGTATCAACGAGGTACTGCAAGTTTGTAAAGCATCCTCAGATTGGCCGAAAACGGCTGACATTACCTGTATCATCGAATCAAACACAGATATCTGGGCAGATGAAAAACAGTTTTTCACAGTCATCAACCATCTTATCCAGAATGGTATTGCCTTTTGTCCCAAGGGTGAGGAAAAAATCTGTATCAGCTCAGAAGAAAGGCTGACAGAAGACCAACGAGAAAGGCTTGTCATATCAGTAGAGGATAATGGACCAGGAATAGAAGAAAAAATATATGACAAAATATTTGAACCGTTTTTCACCCAGCGTGCCGAAGGAACAGGACTTGGTCTGGCCATTGTAAAACGGACCATCGAAGCTCATAAGGGCAGCGTTGAAATATCCAGGAGTCCTCAACTTGGCGGAACAAAAGTGACACTTTCTCTTCCGCTTTTTTAGTGTTTCACTGGTCAAAACCTGCCATAAAAAATAAGAACATAAAGCTGCTATGGAACTAATTGGATGAGGCAAGCCAACGAGGTACTTATTCAAGGGGTACTGAACCAAGTCCTGTTTATCAGGGGTAATTCAACTGACCTTATCATATCTACGAAAAGAAACAATCCATAACAAAATAAGAATAATACCCGATGTATTTTGGCAACAAACTCGATAAAACAAGACTATCGCTCTTTCCAGACCCTTGCACCCAAACCTGTCAGTTTTTCAACCAGATTCTCATAGCCTCGCTCAAGATGATAAATGCGTGAGATACAGGTCTTACCCGAAGCAGCCAGGCCGGCAATAACCAAAGAGGAACTGGCTCGAAGATCTGTTGCCATTACCGGGGCACCCAATAGCCCTGTATCTCCTTTTCCTGAAACAAAGGCTGTCTTTCCATCTACCTTGATATCTGCACCCATACGGCACAGTTCAGCAACATGCATAAAACGATTTTCAAAAATAGTCTCATTAATGATCGATGCACCATCAGAAATGGCCATGAGAGCCATAAATTGAGCCTGCAGATCAGTAGGATATCCGGGATAGGGACGAGTGGTTATATTGGTATGCATCACGTGTAGTTTTCCTTCAGCTGAACGAGGAGAGCGTATATGCAAAGAATGCTTATCTTCCAAAATTGTGAAACCAGCCTCTCTTAATTTTTCAAGCAGGGCAGGTAAATGTGCTGGACAGCAATTATTGATCGTAGCTTCACCTCCTGTAGCACCAATTGCAATGAGATATGTTCCCGTTTCAATACGATCTGGAATGATTCGGTTTTCTGCAGCATGAAGATGTCTTACACCGTGCACAGTTATTGTATCACTGTCTTTTCCTTCTATCTCAGCCCCCATGGAAATCAGCATATCAATAAGATTTCCAATTTCAGGCTCTCGAGCCGCATTTTTAATAACAGTGATTCCTTTTGCCAGTGTTGCTGCCATCAGCAGATTTTCTGTTGCAGTTACAGAAGGAATATCAAAATAAACAGTATTTCCTACCAGCCTGTCAGATATAGAAGCCTCAACATAGCCACTTTCCAGTTTACATACGGCACCCAGGTGCTCAAAGCCCTTGATATGGAAATCTATGGGTCTTGCACCAATAGCACACCCACCAGGAAGTGATACTTTTGCAGCACCTGTACGTGCAAGCAAAGGTCCAAGCACCAGTACTGACGCACGCATTGTTTTGACAAGTTCATACGATGCCTCGGAATGGTTGATGATCGTGGTATCAACTTTCAATAGAGAGCCGTTATACTCATACGAGCATCCCAATTCCTCCATCAGTTTTAAAAGTGTTCGTGTATCACGCAAATTAGGTACATTATAAAGCACATGCGTTCCGGGAGCCAGCAACGTAGCAGCTATAAGGGGAAGAGCTGCGTTTTTAGCACCACTTATTTTCAATTCCCCACGAAGCGGTACTCCTCCTTCAATCACCAGTTTTTCCATAACGTAATTCAATCCTTTTTTACTTCCGCACTGAGAATTCTGTCTTTACCCGCATAATCCTTAAATATTTTAACTGTGGAATAATGATACCCTCCCCTTTTTACTGCAGTAAAAATCTCTTGAATTTGAGCTCCCTGCTGCCAGCCAAATTCCATGAACAACAAACCACCATCTGTGAGGTGAGAGAGCGCATCTACGGCAATCCGCCTTATGATATCAAGTCCGTCTCTACCTCCATTAAGGGCCAGATGCGGCTCATGAAGAGCAACTTCAGGTTCCAGTTCATTTGCAATTTCATCCTCACAGACGTAAGGAGGGTTGCATACAAGCAGAGGCACCCGCAAATCCGTGTCTACAGCCTCAAATAGATCTGATTGTAAAACATGAATGCAATGAGAAAGATTATGGCGTAAAGAATTTTTTTTTGTAACCTGAACAGCAGCTTCTGAGATATCAATTGCCAGCACATCACAACAAAGATTTTTTGCCAGAATTACTGCAACCACACCACTTCCACAGCATAAATCGATACAGTGCGTTATTTCATTGTTTTTTTCAGCTACAGTATGCAAGACATGTTCAAGGAGAACTTCTGTCTCTGGTCGGGGGATAAGGACATTTTTATCGACATAAAAGGGAAGAGAAAAAAACTCCTGCTCTGAAACTATGTAGGCATATGGCTCTCGTGTACACCGCCTGAATATCAGTTTTTTATACCGATCACAGACCTCACTGGTTGCTATCTGCTTACCATGAAGATAGATTTCAGTGCGCGACAATCCTGTCACATGAGAAAGTAATAAAAGAGCATCAACACGCGCATCTTTTATACTACATTTTTCAAGCTCCTTCTGGCCATACTGTAGTAGGTCATCTAACTCCATATAAACAGTCTATTATTGGAGTTTTTTCAGTTTTTCCGCCTGATCATGAGCCACAAGTGGGTAAATTACCTCCTCAAGCCTGCCGTTCATGATCAATTCCAGCTTATACAAGGTAAGATTGATACGGTGGTCTGTCATTCTCCCCTGAGGGAAATTATAGGTGCGTATCCGCTCACTTCTGTCACCACTGCCTACTTGAGACTTTCTATCCTGACTTATCTTATCATGATGTTCCTGCTCAATTTTATCAAGCAGCCTGGCACGTAGTACAGTAAGTGCCTTAGCCTTGTTTTTGTGCTGGGATTTTTCATCCTGACAGGTGACAACAAGACCAGTTGGAAGATGTGTAATACGTACTGCAGAATCAGTAGTATTAACACTCTGGCCGCCAGGACCTGATGAGCGATAGACATCAATCTTCAACTCATTCATGTCTATATTGACCTCCACCTCGTCTGCCTCTGGTAAAATTGCAACGGTAACAGCAGAGGTATGGATTCTCCCTTGCGTTTCCGTCTCCGGTACACGCTGAACACGATGTACGCCACTTTCATACTTCAGTTTGGAATACACACTTTCACCACGTATAAGGGCAATAATTTCTTTGAATCCACCAACGCCCTGCGGACTGGAACTCATCACCTCAACACGCCAGTTTTCACTTTCAGCATACCTTGCATACATGCGATAGAGATCACCAACAAAAAGAGCTGCTTCATCGCCTCCTGTTCCGGCCCGAATTTCCAGAAAAATATTTTTTTCGTCATTAGGGTCCTTGGGAAGTAAAAATATTTTTATTTCTTGTTCGAGCTCAGCTTTTCGTTGTTCCAGCTCCTCATTCAGACTCTTGGCCAGTTCCCGTAACTCTGCATCTTCACTCTGATCCTGAATGAGCAGATGATTGTCACGAATATCCGTTTCAACCTCAGTATACTCAGAGTAGAGTTGCTGCAATTTACTATAATGAGCGTGTTCTTTTACTACATTCTGATACTCATTTTGATCGTTCATTAACGATGGATCAGACAGCCGCCCTTCCAGATGGCTTATTTTATCTTCCAGATCACCAAATTTATCAAACATTATAATCAGATTGATTAAGAGAGTTCTTATTGAAATAAAAAAGTCCACAGCATCTTACATGCTGTGGACTTTTTGTAATTTTTCCTCGCGCAGAAAGCAATCACCAGTAACGATAAATTATCCTTGCTGCTGTTCGAAATGCTTTGCGTATCTCTTCTTGAATTTCTCAATCCTTCCCGCAGTATCAACCAGTTTTTGTTTACCTGTAAAAAAAGGATGACAGGCTGAACAAATTTCAACCTTCATTTCTTTATCCACAGATCCCAGTTCAAACTCAGCACCACAGGCACATGTCGCCTTAATATTGTGATATTCCGGATGTATACCAGATTTCATAACCCTGACTCCTTAACAGTATTTATATAACAAACATTATCGAATAATGTCGGATAATAAACCACACACAATTCCATTAAATAAACAAGAAAATTTATAATGATACATTATTCAGGAAAAAGATCAATAAAAAATCGCCAATAACTCGGTAAGTCAGTTTAATCAACTGTTCATTGAGTCAAGAAATTCTTCATTAGTCTTAGAGTGCTTTAGTTTATCTACCAAAAATTCCATCCCATCAGCTGGATTCATGGAGGCCAGTAGTTTTCGTAGAATCCAGATCCTGTTGAGCGTGGCAGCATCAAGTAGTAGATCTTCTTTGCGAGTACCGGAACGTTTAATATCCATAGCAGGAAATATACGCTTATCTGACATCTTGCGATCCAGGATAAGCTCCATATTACCCGTACCTTTGAACTCCTCAAAAATGACTTCATCCATCTTACTTCCTGTCTCAATAAGCGCAGTAGCAAGTATAGTTAGACTGCCCCCCTCTTCTATGTTCCTGGCAGCACCAAAAAAACGCTTTGGACGATGTAAAGCATTAGCCTCTACGCCACCGGAGAGTATTTTCCCACTTGAAGGTGTCACAGTGTTATAGGCCCTTGCAAGACGAGTAATTGAATCAAGCAGAATTACAACGTCTTTTTTATGTTCTACAAGCCGTCTTGCCTTTTCAATTACCATTTCAGCAACCTGAATATGACGCTGGGGCGGTTCGTCAAAGGTAGAGCTCACAACCTCCGCGGCTTTCACTGACCTGGTCATCTCGGTTACTTCTTCAGGCCTCTCATCTATGAGCAACACAATAAGATAGACTTCTTTATGATTCCTGGCTATTGAGTTTGCAATCTTTTGCATCAACACAGTTTTACCGGTACGGGGCGGAGCGACAAGAAGACCACGCTGACCTTTCCCAATAGGTGAAAACATATCCATCAGGCGCATGGAATAGTTATCCGGTTGCCACTCAAGATTGAACTTTTCGTCAGGATGCAGCGGAGTGAGATTGCCAAACAGCGTTTTTTGCTTGGTAGCCTCTGGTGGATCAAAGTTAACGCTTTCAACTTTAAGCAGAGCAAAATATCTCTCACCTTCTTTCGGCGCCCTCACCAGCCCTTCAATGACATCACCAGTTCTTAGATTCAATCTACGAATCTGGGAAGGAGAGACATAAATATCATCTGGCCCGGGAAGGTAATTGTAGTCAGGAGCACGAAGAAATCCGAAGCCGTCAGGAAGAATTTCCAGTACTCCATTGCCACGCATCTGCCCATCCTTATCCGCCTGGGCCTGGAGAATGGCAAAAATCAGTTCCTGCTTGCGCATGGAACTATAACCATCTACTTTAAACTTGCGGGCAAGTTTAACCAATTCACCAATTTTCTTAACTTTCAGTTCCGCCAAATTCATTAATTTAATTCTCCTTTTTGACCGAGCGGCTGAGGTCTCAGTAAAACAGCTCTACATGCAATTGTTTATCCATTTAAAACTCAAGAAACCTTTGAAAAGACGTACATATCGGTACTGCCATATTTTGCCAGACCAAGTTACATTATATTTTCGTATTGATTAGGTAAGGGTGCTCTTCTCGATTTGGATCGAATACACTTCCGAAATTCTGGTTTCGTTCGTAATACTATTATAGTGATATATTGCAGGCTTGTTTTGGGTTGTAATCAGAATAGCAATGCGAGCCGTTACGGCAAGGTTTAGCTAATTGCTATGATATGAACCTTATACCGCTCTCAGCACTTGAATGTCAAGTTTTTTGTACCTCTATTTTCAAGGCAAGTTTTTTCTCTATAAAATCCTTTATCTGTCTCTCCGTACTCTGACGATCCTCACTGTTATCAATTACCACATCTGCAAGATTTTTTTTGACATCTTCAGGCAATTGTACTTCCAGTGTCCTCAGTATCTGATCGTAAGAAACATTATCACGCTGAATCGCCCTGTTGATACAATTTTCTATCCCGGCAGTAACAGTAATAACACAGTCAAAAAAGCCCTCCCATCCTTTCTCAAAAAGCAATGGAATTTCAACAACAAAAAACGAATTGCTCAACTGTTTATCTGCAAATTTTTCGAGAATTTCCTGTTTCACCAGAGGATGAAGAATTCCCTCAAGCTCGCGGCGCAATGAATCATCAGAAAAAACAGCCTCACGCAATAAAGCTGTATCAATTTCTCCTGTTGGCAAAAGAAATCGTAAGCCCCATTTCTTTTTTACAGTAAGCCAACCGGCCTGCCCTTTTTGCAGAAAACCGTGGACCAGTGAGTCACTGCTTATAAACACTGCACCTGTCAATTCAGCCAGCCTTCCGGCAACATAGGTTTTACCAGAACCGATTATACCTGTGACTCCTATTTTCATAGATCACCAACCATACGATTTTGAAAATCAAGAGCCCTTTGAAAATCTTCGGGTAAGGGAGCTGTCAATTTAACCTTTTTCCCTGTAGCAGGGTGAACAAATCGCAGTTCAGATGCATGCAACATCTGACGAGGAAACAGGTCAGATGCCTTTCCGTACACTCCATCTCCAGCAACCGGATGCCCCAACGAAGCCATGTGTACACGAATTTGATGTGTCCGTCCTGTCTCAATCTCTACCTGAACAAGACAGTAGTCCTCACCAAAAAACTCTATTACATGCCATCTTGTAGCAGCATATTTTCCATTAATTTCATTTACTGCCATTTTTTTTCTGTTAACTGGGTGCCTGCCAATAGGCGCGACGATCCTCCCCTCATCAATTTGTGGTACACCAACTATCAATGCAAGATATTTCTTGGTCACCTGCCTGGATTTAAAAAGATCCACCAGTTTTCTCTCCATTTCATCGGTTTTGGCCACCACCATTACGCCTGATGTGTCCTTGTCCAGACGATGAACGATACCAGGCCGCGAAGGATCTCCTACTGAGAAATCACCTTCAAAATAATGAAGGAGTCCGTTTACCAGTGTACCATCAGGGTTTCCGGCAGCAGGATGCACCACCACGCCCGGCGGCTTGGCAAGACCAAGAATATGGGAATCTTCAAAAAGTATATCGAAATCAATTCTTTGAGGTACCGCATTCAAAGGGCGATCACATTCAATATTGCCATGAATTTTTTCACCAAAATGAACTTTGGTTCCAGCTTTGACAAGGCGATTATCAACACAGATATGACCCTTCTTTACGGCACCAGCTATCTGCGATCTGGAATACTCAGGGTAAACTTGTACTAGAAAATGATCAATGCGCATGCCATCACCCCTTCGGTCAACAACAAGGCTGATCCCTTCCCCTCTGGCATTTTCTGCGGGAAGGTTACTGACATTATCCATTGACTACTTTATTAAAAAAGTACAAATATATGAAATTCATAAGAATACAGCTAGTTATCAAGCAAAAATAGTGTCAATTTCTTTTGAGATTTTCCCTTCATCAACATGTTTTGCTAATGACAGTTCTTTTACCAGCAAGGCCTTTGCGGTATCAAGCATTTTTCTCTCACCATAGGAAAGATCTTTATCAACGCTAAGCAGGAAGAGGTCTCGTAACACAGCGGCAACTTCATGAATGGACCCTGTCTTAATTTTCTCCATATAGTCCCGATATCTACGGTTCCATGTCTGTGAACCAATTTCGGTGTCCCGTTCACGAAGAATATCAAGAACATCGTCAACTTCATTATTAGAAACAATTGCACGTAATCCGACGTTTTCACTGTTAAGAGTGGGGATCATAATGGTCATGTTGTTGTCTAAGATCTGCAGAACATAAAATTTCTGATCAGTTCCACCAACTGTTTGCGTTTCAATTGATTTGATAACACCAACACCATGGGCTGGATATACAGCCATATCACCTTCTACAAACACACGTTTCTCCTTATTTGTGTATTATGAAAGCCACGACCAGAAAGCATCCCTAAAAGAAAACTGCTTTATGAGATACTATAACGAACTGGTAACCTCGGCTCATTATGAGATGGCCTTCGGTTACTAAAGGATTTTTTACCTGAAGATATATAGAATATTACCACATTTTAATAAAAAATGCCGCTTGTTTCGAAAAAAAATATGAAAGATTACTTCGTTGAGCTTTATATAGTGCTGATTTCCCTGAAACTGTTCAGGTAATTCATAGCCCTTGCAGAACCTTGTGAAAAAAACATTTCTATCCCGGGCATAGCCTCATCTAAACGTTTTATCAGGGCACTCTGTTCTTCACGGCTAAAAGATGCAAGAACATACTTGTCCACAGGCATTTTTTCCGATGTTCCCCAACTGCCAGGTCTGCCAATGCCTACTTTTAATCTGAAAAAACCATTTTCACCAAGTGACGAAACGAGAGAACGAATACCGTTATGGCCTCCAGTACCACCACCTTTGACAAGCTTTAGCCTGCCACTTGCCATGTCAAGGTCGTCATGGATAACAAAAATATGGTCGAGAGGGATTTTATAAAAATCAACAAAGCGGACAACTGACATGCCGCTTTTATTCATGAATGTATGGGGTTTAATGAGATAAACAATTTTGCCATCAATGGATATTCGAGTTGCCAGTGCATCCCATTTTTGCTTGAAAAGCTCACCACCAAAATTGCTTAACAGCATATCAGCACAATAAAAACCAATATTATGCCGGGTATTGGCATACCTTTCACCAGGATTTCCCAGTCCGACGACAAGAAACGAGCTGGCAGACATAATCATATACCCTATAAACAAATATGTCCGAAGAAAAATTCACATACTTTTCTTCGGACATACTGTAGACTAAAAAAATGGTAGCAGAGAAGAATTATTCAACCTCTTCAACCTCATCAACTTCACTATCAGCAGCCGCTTTCTTGGCGGGAACAACGGATACACACACTTTTTCCATATCAGTTTTTACTGCAACACCTTCAGGGATTGTCACATCACCGATCCTGATCCCGTCACCAATATTCAGCCCTGAGATTTCGACATCTACCTGATCAGGAATATCAAGAGGTTTTGCCTCAAGCGATATTTTAGAAAGTCCCACATCAAGAATACCGCCAAGATCACAACCTTTTGCGTTTCCTACAAAATTAAGAGGAACGTCAAACACTCTATTTTGGTTTATATCAATTTCATAAAAATCTACATGAATCAAGGTATCCTTAACAGGATCCGTCTGAACATCTTTCACGAGAACATTTCTGGAATTGCTACCATCGATGTTGAGCGTCACAACAGCATTCCTTCTATTAATTTTCAACAGTTGCTGAAAGAGTTCTTTTGTTTCAAACTGTAAAGAAACATTCTCTTTTTCCGCACCATATACAACAGCAGGAGTAATCCCCTTCATACGCAGTTGTCTCATTGCTCCTTTTCCGGTTTGAGTTCTTACAGATCCGGTCATTTCTACTTGTAGCATTATTGTTCTCCTTCGCTCAACGCCCCGCCGACATATATTTGTGGTAAAATGGACAGCGTTATGGTTTCAATCTCAATTTTTCATCCAGTATTTATATCTATAAATACAAATGCGTGTAGATTATAAACAGTTTACACAAACAGCGAACTTACTGAATCCTCGCCATGTATTCTCCTGATTGCTTCTGCCAGCAACTTGGATACCGACAGTACTTTAATTTTATCACATCCCTGGGCATTTTCCCGTAATGGTATAGAATTTGTCACAACAAGGCTCTTGATTACAGAATTTGTTATTCTTTCAACAGCAGGACCTGACAACACCGGATGGGAACAGCAGGCATGAACCTCCTTGGCACCGTTCTTGACAAGTGTTTCAGCACCACTGCAAAGGGTTCCTGCAGTATCTACCATATCATCCAGCATGATAGCGGTTTTTCCTTTAACATCGCCAATAACATGCATAGCTTCACACTCATTCGGTCGATCTCTTCGCTTATCAATGATGGCCAGACCGCAATTCACTCTCTTGGCAAATGCCCTTGTTCGTTCAACACCACCAGCATCAGGCGATACCATAATGGGATCATCAAAAGTCTTTATAATGTGCTTCAGCAACACCGGAGCGGCATAGAGATGATCTACAGGAATATTAAAGAACCCCTGGATCTGGCCTGCATGAAGATCCATGCACAGCACCCGCCTTACTCCAACAGCCATCAGCATTTCGGCAACAACCTTCGCAGAAATCGGCACACGTGGCGCTACCTTTCTATCCTGTCGCGCATATCCATAGTAAGGAATAACAGCAGTAATTCTTCTAGCCGATGCCCGTCTGAGAGCATCTACCATCAGTACCAGCTCCATGAGGTGATCATTCACTGGCGTACACGTGGGCTGAACCACGAATGCATCAGTGCCGCGTACGTTCTCCTTGACTTCTACAAAAACCTCGCCATCACTGAATTTTTTTACCTCTGCTTTGGAAAGATGCAGCTCGAGAGAATCCGCAATTTCTTGAGCCATCTGTGGATGAGCATTACCAGAAAAAATCTTAACTATATTAGGCATTGTTCCACTGTGGGTTATAATCTGGGAGCACAATGTAAAATGGCTGGGGTGGTAGGACTCGAACCTACGAATGCCGGGATCAAAACCCGGTGCCTTAGCCACTTGGCTACACCCCAACCGTCATTTAGACTAAATATACATTATTGCCATATTTGCTTCGCAGTTGACAAGCAGTTTTTTGCAACATGCCGGATATTTTTTGATCTTTTTTAAAGAGACCACACACTGTCGGACCACTTCCCGACATAAAAACAATATCAGCTCCAGCTACTGTTAGTTGTTTTTTAATATCACCAATCACAGGCAGCAAAAAAATCGCCGTCTGTTCCAAATCATTCCGTAATACATCCATACTGAAACGATTTCTGCACAGTGTACAAGAACGAGAGAATATATATTTTTGTTTTCCTTTTGTCAATGCAAAAGTTTTAAAAACTTTTTCTGTAGAAAGCTCAACTCCCGGATTGACTAAAATGATCTCATATGCTGAACAGACAGGCGCCGCTTCGAGCTTTTCACCAACGCCTTTGGCCAAAACACTTTTATCATCGACAGTAAAAAAAGGAACATCCGCACCTAAACTCAGCCCCATCTCAAGTAATGTTTCTCTATCAAACTCGTTATCGAAATGAGTATTGAGGACTTTTAGTACAGTACCGGCATCACTGCTGCCACCTCCGAGACCAGCGGCCACTGGAATATTTTTTTCAAGGTCAATTATCACACCCTTGCCAGCAGCTCTTTCAGATTTAGAAAAAAAGAGTGCAGCTGCCTTGTAGGCAAGATTATCAGTGTTTTGCGTAACACCGTTACTCCCGATACTGGAACAATTACACTGGATTTCTGGTGTGTCAGTTATCGACAACTCGATGTCATCATAAAGAGCAACTTTCTGCATCCACGTTTCAAGCTGGTGATATCCGTCTTCACGCTGCCCTACAACATGGAGAAAAAGATTGATCTTCGCTGGCGCTTTTACGTGTAGCGTTGTGGCAGTGTATTTTTCTCGGTTCACGTCCAACTATCACATGTGAAATAGCAATATATTTCGTCTATTTGGAAGATTGAACAAATCGTATTTTTAAATCATATAGTATATTTTTCAGCATTTCCTCTTCGTCTTTTTCCAGGTTCCCCTTGGTTTTCTGTTGAACAAGAGTCAGCGTATCAATACCATGCCTGGCAAGATCAAGATCAACTGTCTTTTTCCCGGTGTGAGGATCAGCAATAGCGCCCAGATGGTACAGCACAGAAGTGTTCAAAGACATGACAAAGGCTGGAAATGTCACCTCAGGCATCACACATTTTCCACTCTTATCAGGTACTTTTCCTTCTTCACAAGGACAATCTTTACTGTTTTTCTCATCCATTTCATTTCTCCCGCTAACATCATTTCTACATTTTATTTAACTTCATAAGATACTTATTACGCTTTCAAGCTGTAAGTGGTAAAACACATTTTTCAATTATGGAACAGGAGCCGCACCCTTTTCTTACTCACCAGCAATGAGTGGCTATACGACTCATAAAAAACTCAGACATATTTGCTGTCGGTGTAAGCTAGTAATAGCCATCTTCTTTTCAGCCAATTTTTCAACTGAGAGAATACCGCTTCCGGAAGAATATTTACCTCTCTATTGGAAACCACCATTGTAAACAGAAGATATGCCTCTACAACCTGAAAGTCGGGTGCAAGCATCGCATTATTAATGAGGGATGCTGAGCTCAACATATCCGGGAATTATTGAAAACCCCATTAGTCCCAAGCAATCTTCCAGTAAACATCACGGCTGACCGCCTTGTCATTTTTAAACTCAACATTCTGAAGTAATTATTAAAACGGTACATCGTCTCCAGTACCATCATATCCCGGAGTCGGGTCAGGATAGGAATCTCCTCTGGCACCGCTGTCATATGAACCACCGCCCATACCTCCACTATCGCCACCTTTAGGCGAAAGCATCTTCATTTCACGAGCAAGAATTTCAGTGGTATAACGGTCATTACCATTTTGGTCCTGCCATTTTCTCGTCTGGATTTTCCCTTCAATATAGACACGGGCTCCCTTATTAAGATATTCTCCACATATTTCAGCGAGACGACCAAATACAACAATACGATGCCATTCAGTATTCTCCTGCATCATTCCATCCTGACCTTTCCATTTCTCGGTGGTGGCAATGTTGAATGTTGCTACCTGAGTACCAGATTGTGTATAACGGATCTCCGGGTCTGCACCTAAATTACCTACTAGAATTGCTTTATTTATCATGTTATGACTCCTTTACAATAGAGTTTGTCACCTTCAAATTCTCGATAATGGCAAATAGTAATGCATTTCTGAAATTCACACTACCATCAATCGTAAAAACTGTATTTTTGTTACAAAACATAAACTTTTATAAACCGTAACACAACAAAAATACTACTATTTTTGCAAAAATGCCCTTGAAGCCCTATCAAGCATTGCGGAAATACCACCATACTCTTCAGGCGTAAAACCCATTACTTTCTGCCAAACATCTTCACTTTCCATACAAAAATATATGCATGTATCATTTGCAACTCTTTCTTTTAACAACTCATAGATGTAGAGATACATCTCCTCCCGTTGTTGTCTGAAATATCTGCTCTTATTATCCAACCCTGTAATGAACTCATTATAGAATATTTTAGATTTTGGAAACCGTGACGTAGCAATATTTTTAAGCTGCGGCAAAAAACGTAGTGCTCCGAGAGATATCCAGACAATAGCATCACCAGGCACCTCTCTAAACAGTCTTTCAATAGTTTTTTTATACCCTTCTCGCCAGTTTTTATGTACTACAATGGGGTCAAAGTGAAATGCCAGTCCATATCCCCATTCCACAACTTTTCTTGCCGCCCGAAAGCGAGCATCAAGGGAAGCTCCACGAAGCTCTTCCTTTTTCTGAATTATTTCACTGTTCAATGACCAGGAGATAAGTGTTTTTCCCTGATGATTCATGGTTTTAAGAGGATCAATATAGGTACATTTTGATTTCAATTCAAAAAGTACATTGTCTTGCTGTCCCATAAAGGTAACAAGATCTTCATTAAGACCTGTTATTCTGTCAATAGCGAGAGAGTCGGTAAATTCACCTGTACCAATGCGATAGAACCGGTCGGGATTGGAAGACAGCTCATTTGTCAGTTCCTCATACATCTTTTCTCTGTTAACAAAGGAACTTATCCATGGTTTGTCCAGATAAGCCTGAAGGATACAATAGACACAGTCTATAGGACAGTTCATACCTATATTCAGGACATGATATCCGCAGCATGAATACTCCAAAGTGCCAGGACATGGCTTGAAAAAGTGACCTTTGTTGTTGCAGAGATAAAGATGTTTTTTCCCAAGATGCAGATTACCGGGAAAAACACCTGAAATGCCCTGGGGTTCCTCGCCAGTGGCCACAATGCTATAAGGCAAATCAACCCGTTCAAGGATATCTTTAACAGTAGTATTGTCGATTACATCTTCAGCAACATGGATATGCTGTATATATTTGCTTGGATCAGCCCAGATATCTTTCATTATGCAGTTTATTATTTAAATCAGATTTCTTATCTCTCATATTTACTGGCAAGATTAAGATACGTGTCTGCCTCTTTTATCTTCCCATATTTTAGACACCCTTTTCCATACACTTCGCATTTCTTCTTCAACTCCTGCAAAGCATTCGCATACCGCCGGTTGTTAAGCGGATATGATTCGAGTAATTTGGTGATAGCATATATTCTATATTTATCCATTCCTATGCGGTACCGGTAAGAAAGCTGATCTTCACGCCCACCCTCTTTAACCGTCAAGGCCTCAGGAAGTAACAGGAATGGGCACTGAGAGGCAACTCTCAGCCACAAATCATAATCTTCACAACAGACCATCGACTCATCAAAACCATTAAACCTGTGAAACAGGCTTTTTTTCAAAAGAACGGTGGACATACCCACAGCGCATAAAATGAGACAATGATCAAATATGTCTCCATGACCAGGGATATGGATATTCTTCTGATTTAAATGTTGTCCTCTTCTTAACCACACCTCTTTTGTATGACAGATGTCAAAGCCGGGATTTTCCTGCATACACTTTAGTTGTTTTTGCAGCTTATCCTTCTTCCAATGATCATCGGAATCAAGAAATGCGATATAATCATATCTGGAAAGAGCTACTCCATAATTTCTGGCAGCAGAAACTCCCCTGCCTGTGTTTTTTTCATACCGTATTACTTTTTTTTCCCAAAATGGCGCCAGTATCTCTTCCGTATTATCATCAGAACCATCATCTATCACCAGGATTTCTCCTGAAAAAACTGTCTGTTGTAATACGGAGTTTACTGCACGTACCACAAGGTTCGCCCTGTTATACGTGGGAATAATTACAGATACAGGTTTCATAGAAGCAAATTTTCACATCATCCTATTAGCATTAAAACGAGATAAATATAACACATTTTTCATATTTTTTGTAAAATCCATGCCGAAAACGTCTGTATTTGTTAAATAGACAGAGATAAAATAAGCAACTTTTCTTTTCCTTCTCAACAGATGGAGAAACATAGTTAGTAACTCTTTACTCGTTACATAGTATTCCTGATGACTACCCAGATTCTTATTAACTCTAAAAAATATGAAGTTCGTCTCGCACTGGTAGAAAATGGTATTCCCAGCGAACTCCATATCCAGAGAGCCTCGAAAAAAGGGTTAACAGGAAATATCTACAGAGGGAAGGTTGTCCGGGTCCTTCCAGGAATGCAGGCAGCCTTTGTCAATATAGGTCTTGAGCGTACAGGATTTTTATATGTCGACGATGTGCTGATACCAGGTAAAGAATTGGAAGGACACCGACTGGTACATGAAAATCACCCTGAAAACAGATCTTCATCTCCTTTTTTCCAGGAATCCGACTCTAGACGGACAAATGGATTATGTATCGAACATCTGCTTCATGAGGGGCAGAGTATTCTTGTTCAGGTCAGCAAAGATCCTATCGGCACAAAAGGTGCAAGATTGACCTGTAACATATCCATTCCAGGTCGTAACCTGGTACTTCTTCCTCATACTAATCACATAGGCATTTCTAAAAAAATTGAAAACGAAGAAAAACGTATTTCGTTGAAAGAGCAGATTGACAGGCTCAGGCCAAAAGAAACAGGTTTTATTGTCAGGACAGTTGCGGAACAGGTTACAGAAAGCGAAATTCAGGCTGACATGGAATTTCTCTTGTTGTTGTGGAAAGATATACAAAAAAAAGCCGCTGTATCTTCCCTGCCGGCATTAGTTTATGAAGACCTTGACGTGACACTTCGTTCAGTAAGAGATCTGTTTACTCCCGCAGTTGATGCACTTATTGTTGATGAAAGAGCAACATTCGAAAAGGTAAATGATTTTGTAAACAGATTTATTCCTCTTTTACATAACAGAGTCCAGCTTTATGAACACGAGAAGCCCCTGTTTGAAACGTATAATCTTGATACATATATCAGCAGGGCCATGGAGAAAAAAGTCTGGCTGAACTCGGGAGGTTATCTCATTTTTGAAACCACTGAAGCCCTCTCTGTTATAGATGTTAACACAGGAAGGTTCGTCGGTAAGACAAACCTCGATGAGACCTTATTCAAAACAAACATGGAGGCAGCAAAAGAAATTGCTTATCAGTTACGTCTTAGAAACATTGGTGGAATTATTATCGTTGATTTCATCGATATGGAAGTGGAAGCTCATCGCGAAGAATTATTTGCATATTTTAAAGAAACGCTTAAAAAGGATAAGAGTCGCATTAATATTTTGCGAATTTCAGAGTTTGGCCTGGTACAGATGACTCGAAAAAGATCATCTGAAAACCTTACTCAGATGATCTGTGAGCCTTGCTTTTATTGTGCTGGTGAAGGTGTACTCAAATCACAGAGAACTATCTGTTATGAAATATTCAGACTTATCGAAAATAACGCAAAACAGCATCAAGGTGATAGCGTTACACTGCAGGTTCACAAACGCATTGCCAATATGTTGGATTGTGAAGAAAAAGTTTCATTGCAACAACTGGAGTACACCATTAATAAAACAATTTATGTCGTTCCCCAAAAAGACATACACATTGAAAAATTCAATATAATCTGGAATTGACTGGAGTTACCTGATGGAATTACGTAAGAAAAATAAGAAACATGGTTTTTTAAAATTTGTTTTTGCAAGCATCTTTCTGGGCCTGGTTGCATGTGGACTATTTTTGGGAATGACTTATCTTGAAAATGGCCAACCTGAACTTTCAATCGATGAAGACTTCCAATATTTAGGGAAAAACACATCTTTCCATATTACTGCACGGGATAAAAAATCAGGGCTCAAGAATATTTCTCTTTCCATAGTTCAGCAGGACAAGACCCACCTCCTTTTTGAAAGGACTTTTCCCAGAAACAACTATATTGGAATGATTGGTGCACCGGAAATACAGGAAACCATCTCTTTTAATCTGAAAAAGGCAAAACTCAAAGAAGGAAAGGCCACTTTGGTATTACAAGCCAGAGATTATTCTCTTCGCCATGGGCTGTCGGGCAATCTAACGCAACTTGAAAAAGAGTTTCTCATTGACACCAGCCCACCCAAAATTCATATTCTCCATACAGAACGGTATATTCAGCCTGGCGGCAGCGGAATAGTTTTATATTCTGTGGATGCTGGCAGCCAAAAGCATGGCGTAAAAATTAACGGAGCTTTTTTCCGGGGATATCCGGTAGGAGCAGATAGAGAAAACACCTATATCTCCTATATTGCCCTGCCCTATACCGCCAAATCGATTACTGAATCTGCTATAATAGCCCTTGATGCAGCTGGAAATAAAACCGTTAAACCAATTTCCCCTGTTTTGCAAAGATCCATTCAAAAAACGGACAAAATACGCGTTGGAGATACTTTTCTACAAAAAAAACTACCTGAATTTCAGAAATACCTTCCCGACCTGGAAGGAAGTCTACTTGAACAATATCTCTTTATTAATCAAAAGGAACGTAAAAAGAACAATGACAAAATTAAAGAAATCTGCTCACAATCTATTCCTGAACAGCTTTGGAATGGCGTTTTCAACCGTATGCCAGGTGCCAATCGAGCCGGATTTGCTGACCATAGAACATACTATTATAAAGGAAAAGCCATTGATAAACAGGTTCACCTGGGAATTGATATTGCATCAACCCAACATGCTCCGGTAAAAGCAGCTAACAGTGGCCGGGTTATATTTGCCGATTTTAATGGTATTTACGGTAATATGATTATCATTGATCACGGTCAGGGAGTATTCAGCCTCTACTCACATCTCAGTCAGATTAATGTAAACAGTGACGACCAGGTGGATAAGAGCACAATCGTTGGTTTAACCGGAATCAGTGGCATGGCAGGTGGAGATCACCTCCATTTCTCCATGCTGGTCAGTGGAATATTCGTAACCCCAAAAGAATGGTGGGATGCACGCTGGATTGAAACGACAATAGACGGACCTCTATTTGAATCCAAGTTTTAGTACAATCTTTTAGTGAACATCAGAAGCACGTTTTTTGTTATATACAGCCTGCGTTGTAATATCACCTCGTTATCACTCAGAAAACACTGCAACTTCACTCCAATATAAACATGGTTTTTCATATACTTATATTCCTCACCTCATATTTTTTTATTTTTTTATACCCTGTTTTCCGAATTGTTCCACTATTCCGCAAAAAGAACGATCTTTTTGACCTGTCACCAATGAACAGAATGTATTATAGAATCATCGTCGGGACAGTCGTTCTATTTTTTATGCTTTTGCCGTTTTTCCACCTCTATCTGACAGTATCATCACATTCTATCTCGTTGCTCTATGTAACAGGGTGGGCTGCTTTTTTATATCTGGGCTTAACTGTTATTCTCTGTCTTTTTACCTTTGTCAGGGATGCACTTCAGTTTTTCATTTTTTTCATAAACAAGGTGTCTTTATCTTTGAACAAGTGTTTCCGGCCAGCACCTGATCCTGCAAGAAGACAATTTTTCAGACAAGTCAGCAATACCACTATAGGCTGCCTCTCCATAGGTACCACCGCGTATGGACTGATTCAGGCAAGAAAAGAACCACAGATTTTTCATCAGGAGATTCAGCTTACCAATCTCCACCCCGACTTACAGGGTTTTACGATCATGCAGATATCAGATATTCATGCAGGTGGGACTATCGATAGACTTTTTATCGAAAAGATTGTTGCAAAATGTTTGTCAATAAAGGCTGATCTCATCGTACTGACAGGTGATCTTGCTGATGGTTCTGTAGCACTCTTACGAGAAGTTACACGACCGTTAGGAAAACTGAGCGCACCGTATGGGAAGTTTTTTGTAACAGGTAATCATGAATATTATTCAGGTGTTGATGCCTGGCTGGAAGAAATTTCTTTTCTTGGTTTTACTCCACTTCTCAATGAACATAAAACGATTCAAAAGGCATCTGGACATTTCATACTGGCAGGAGTCACAGACTACTCTGCTGAACGTCATTTACGAGCACACAAAAGTTCCCCCGGGCAAGCACTTGCAGGAACATTACCAGATGATTGCAAGATACTGTTGGCACATCAGCCAAAAACATTATTTGAAGCATCTGAATATGATGTCGATTTACAAATTTCTGGACATACCCATGGTGGGCAATTTTTTCCCGGCAACTTTTTTGTAAAACTGGATCAACCGTTTGTAGCAGGACTTTATCAGTATAAAAAGTCCCAGATCTACGTCAACAGAGGCACCGGATACTGGGGGCCACCTTTGCGTCTTGGGATTCCTTCTGAGATTACTGTCATTACTCTCGTCTGAGTCATTTTTCCTATAATCATCGTTTTTCCCCCGAGCAAAAAAGAGGTGCCGTTACTTCCTGTAAAATTCTTCTGGTAAAAATGCGCTTAGATGCTTAATGTACTCAAAACCAACCAATTATTACTTTGATCTTGATATACCCTATGACAAAAGATATATAATGAAGTAATATGCGCTCTTGTTCGCTGTTATTTTGAGTGTATTTTTTAGTATACGGTATCAATACTGTAAATATTTTAGAAGGAGAAGAGAATGAAAGCAAGAAAAATGGTATTGGCAGGGGTCCTGGGTTTCTCCATGAGTCTGGCAGCCTCGGCGATGGCTGGAGACACTATTAAATTTGGAATCATCGGTGCCCATAGTGGAAATCTCGCTTCATACGGCCTTCCCAGTGCTAATGCTGCAAAAATTGTCATTGAAAAGGCAAATGCAGCAGGTGGAATCAATGGGAAGAAAATAGAGTTGTTTATGGAAGACAGCGAATGTGCCCCGGAAAAAGCACCCATTGCCGCCAGTAAACTCGTTTCCGATGGAGTTGAGGTTGTCCTTGGCGGTATTTGTTCAGGAGCAACAAAAGCAGCCTTACCAATTTTTAAAGAGGCAGGTGTTCTCGTCATCTCACCTTCTGCAACCAGTGATAAACTGACTGTTTCCGGAGAATATCCAAACTTCTTTAGAACTATCGCACCCAATTTCGCCCAAGCCCCCAAAATGGCTGATTTTGCAACAGATGTATTAAAGGCCAAAAAAGTAGCAGTCATTCACGATAAAGGCGATTATGGTAAACCCCTTGCAGAAGGGGCAAAAGCACACCTCGAAAAAGGCGGTAAAGCAGAGGTCGTCTTATTTGAAGGTGTAACACCAGATGCTGTTGATTATGCAGCCATAGTACAAAAAATAAAAAGATCTAAAGCTGATGTTGTTATCTTTGGTGGATATCACCCTGAAGCATCCAAAATTGTCGCGGGGATGAAAAAGAAAAGGCTGAAAGCAAAATTCGTCTCTGATGATGGTGTGAAAGATGACACCTTTATAAAGGTTGCCGGTAAAAACGCCGAAGGCGTATATGCCGCAGGTCCACAGGACAATAGTGATAAACCACTTGCAGCAGAGGCTAAAGAAGCGCATATTAAAAAGTTCGGATCAGATCCAGGAGCGTTTTTTGAACCCGCCTACGCAGCAACGTTAGCTGTTTTAAATGCAATAGAAAAAGCGGGATCAACGGATATTGATGCCCTGAGACAAGCAATGCAGTCTGAAAAAGTTGACACCCCTGTTGGGACAATTTCTTTTGATGAGCATGGTGACGCCATAGGTGTTGATTACTCTATGTATGTAGTAAAAGATGGTGTATATCACATTGTGAAATAATAACATACGTTGAGTGAAAAACATGAAATCTGGAGCAATGTAACGGCTGCTCCAGATTTTTTTTAAGGTTTTATGATGGATTATTTTATTGAACTTTTTTTTAGCGGCCTCACAAGAGGTTCAATTTACGCCTTAATAGCCCTTGGATATACAATGGTTTACGGCATAATTGGTTTGATCAATTTTGCCCATGGTGAAATATACATGATCGGAGCCTTCACCGCGTTTATAGTCGCCTCTGTTCTGACAATTTACGGTTTCCCTCTACCTGCTATTGTTATATTGGCTGGCCTTGCAGCTACCATCTGGGCCGGCTCATATGGATACACAATAGAAAAGATAGCATACAGACCTTTGCGGGGTGCACCAAGGCTGTCACCTCTGATCAGTGCCATTGGCATGTCAATTTTTTTACAAAATTATGTTTTATTAGCTCAGACTTCTGATTTTATTCCATTTCCTGAGCTGATTCCTGACTGGCATTTTGTAGAACCAATTGCACATATTATCGGCACAACAGATATCGTAATATTACTGACCACCACCATGATTATGATAATCCTTACAGTGATTATTAAATATTCAAAACTGGGAAAGGCGATGCGGGCAACATCCCAGGACAGAACCATGGCAATGCTGGTGGGTATCAGTGTTGATAAAATAATCTCTGCCACATTTATATTAGGTTCAAGCCTTGCTGCCATTGGCGGCCTTCTAATTGCATCACATATCGGACAGATCAATTTTTATATTGGTTTTCTTGCTGGTATAAAAGCCTTTACCGCAGCAGTTCTGGGTGGAATTGGCTCGATACCTGGTGCAGTCCTTGGCAGCATGATTCTAGGCCTGACAGAGAGTTTTGCCACAGGCTATGTCTCAAGTGATTATGAAGATGTATTTGCCTTTTCCATTCTCGTTCTCATTCTGATATTTAAGCCTTCCGGGCTTTTAGGCAAGGCAGAGACTCAAAAAGTATAATACGAATATGTTTTCCACTTCTGAAATTAAAAAATCTACAATTACAGCTATTTGGTTTGTATTCTTAACATTTCCAATAATAGTAATCAAAGTTGATCCCATTAACCATGTTATCCAGTGGCGCTGGTTCAATGCTCTTTATCTTGGAGCTGGTGTGTTTTTCCTATCCTTTATAGCAAGATGGCTAATGAACAGAAAAGAACATGGTGAAGAGGAAAAAGAGCAAGAAAAGGATCCTCACGATATATCATTTATTCATAAAATCATCGGTGATCCCAAGCAAAGAATTCTGCTGGCAGGTGCGCTCTTAATAATTGCCGTGATATTCCCCTATCTGTTCTCCAGTTATCAGACCATTATTATGACAACAGCCTTGATGTATGTAGTACTGGGGCTTGGGTTGAATATCGTTGTAGGCATGGCCGGGCTGTTAGATTTAGGTTTTGTTGCCTTTTACGCTGTAGGAGCTTACACCTATGCATTGCTGCATCTAAATTATGGTTTGAATTTCTGGATAACCCTGCCTCTTGGCGGACTCCTGGCTGCCATTTTCGGCATTTTACTAGGCTTTCCTGTACTACGGCTGCGAGGAGATTACCTAGCAATTGTAACGTTAGGTTTTGGTGAAATTATCCGTCTGGTACTCGAAAACTGGGGAGAGGTAACCCATGGCCCAAGCGGAATTTCCAATATTCCCAGGCCAAGTCTTTTTGGCATAGATCTGACTCTGAATGGCTCATATATTTACACCTACTACATTGTAGTTGTAATGGTAATTATCACAATATTTGTGGTCAACAGGCTCCAGGATTCCAGATTAGGACGAGCATGGATAGCTCTGAGAGAAGATGAAATAGCCTGCCAGGCAATGGGAATAGATAAAATGAAAACAAAGCTCGTCGCCTTTTCTTTAGGGGCTTTATGGGCTGGATTTATGGGAGTGGTGCTTGCAGCACATACTACCTATATAAATCCCAAGAGTTTCACTTTTCTTCAATCTGCAATTATTCTTGCAATAGTTGTTTTAGGAGGAATGGGATCAATCGTTGGTGTTATTTTTGGTGCACTTATACTAATTTTATTGCCTGAGTACCTCCGTGAACTGTCCGAATACAGAATGCTTGCATTTGGTGCCATACTTGTTGCAATGATGGTTTTTCGCCCACAAGGCTTGATTTCAAACGTCCGTCGTACATACAGAATAGATAAACACGAGTAGAATGGGAAATACAATTTTAGAGGTAAGTAATCTCACCATGGATTTTGGTGGTGTGAGAGCGTTAAACAAAGTTGATCTTGAGGTTAAAGCCGGAGAAGTAGCCGCTTTAATAGGCCCCAACGGAGCTGGTAAAACAACTTTTTTCAACTGTGTGACAGGAATCTATTATCCCACAAAGGGAAGTATTCTTGTTCACAAACCAGGAGAAGCCAAACCCAAAAGTTTAAAAGGGCTCAAACCTAATCATGTTACAATCCAGGGCCTGGCCAGAACCTTTCAAAACATCAGGTTGTTTCCTCAAATGACGGTGTTAGAAAACGTTATGATAGGCAGGCACTGCAGGACAAAGGCCTTTATCCTTGGTGCCATATTCCGTCCTAAAAGTACCAGGAGAGAAGAAAAAGAAATAGTTGATTACAGCTACGCTATTCTTAAAAAAGTCGGGCTGGCTGACTCAGCGAACGAATTTGCTAAAAACCTTTCCTACGGTGCGCAGCGCCGCCTTGAAATTGCAAGGGCCCTGGCAACTGATCCATTACTGCTTCTTCTTGATGAACCTGCTGCTGGAATGAACCCGCAAGAGACCAATGAGCTGGTGGATCTCATTCAGAAGATAAGCTCGGAAGGGCTTTCCATCCTTCTTATTGAACATGATATGAAACTTGTTATGACTCTCTCTGAACGTATTTTTGTTATGGATTATGGCAGAAAGATTGCTCAGGGAACACCTGATGAAATTAGAAATAATCAGAAGGTAATAAAAGCGTACTTAGGTGAAGAATTAGATGCTTAGACTTGAAAATATAAGCTCGGGATACGGCAATATAGTAGCACTAAAAGAGATCACACTGGACATTCAGGCCGGCGAGATCATCACTCTTATAGGAGCAAACGGTGCCGGTAAATCAACAACACTTATGACCATTTCCGGTATTGTGAAGGCAAGATCCGGCAAAATCTTTTTTAAAGATCGACAAATACAGAAGGATGACCCAGACAGCATTGTTAAAAGTGGCATTTCCCAGGTACCTGAAGGGCGTCATATTTTCCCGATGCTGACCGTTCAGGAAAATCTCGACATGGGTGCCTTCTTACGCCATGATCATGCTGAAATTAAAAAAGATCTGGAATATGTTTACTCCCTGTTTCCCATTCTTGCTGAAAGAAGACATCAGGAGGGTGGTACCCTGAGTGGAGGTGAACAACAGATGCTGGCTCTTTCCCGTGCATTAATGGCAAGACCTGAACTGCTGCTGCTGGACGAACCTTCCATGGGCCTTGCACCTCTGATAATCAAGCAGATTTTTGAAATTATCAAACAGATAAATGAGGATCATAATACGACAATTTTTCTTGTAGAACAAAATGCAAATCAGGCTCTGCAGATTGCAAACCGCGGATATGTTTTGGAAAATGGAAGAATAACCCTTTCAGGCCCAGCTCAGGATCTTCTTTCTAACCAGGATGTTCAAAAAGCATATCTGGGAATTTAACAGGAAAATTGAAGAATTGCCTTTTCTGCTAATCTCTGCGTCATACTCAAATCATATCCACAGGCAGGTCTAATATAACGGAATATCTGTTATATGCCTTGATTGAAAAACTAATTATTTCAAGTAGCCTTAACAGATACAACAACCTGCCCGCCTTAAAAAGAAGAGACTGATACGGCCACTTACACGATCCTGTGTCATTAAAAAAATCATTTTAAAAAGTAACTCTAAACATCAGCCTGAATTTAACAGAGGATGATTTACATCATCCTGATACGACCGCAATCAGGACACACCCAGGTGGGACCGTTGGTTATTCCCCATTTGTTTTCCTCAAAACATTTCTTACAAATCTGAAAGCCGCATGGGCAACTCCAACAGAACTCTTTTGCCTGCTTACAGCACTGACAACGATACTCTCCCAATTTTCTTCGTCTGTATCCACTCACCTTACCCATTTTACAATCTATCCTCGTCCAGTTCTCTGAGCATCCATTTTTTATAGTCACTGCTTACATCACTCACCTGAAGAGCAACAATTTCAGGAGTATCATAGGGATGGATACGCAGTATCTCCTCCACAAGTACATCATATTTGCATTGCAAAGTTTTCATGGAAAGAATCCACTCATTATCTTCAACTATACTTTCCTGCCACCAGTATAAGCTGGTTACACCCGATGTTATCTGAACACATGCTACAAGTCGTTTCTGCAACAGCTTTCTGGCAATACTTCGGGCAGATTCATTGCTGGAGACCGTTGTCACTACGACAGTAATATCATCCATTTTTGTTTCCTTGACTTCTTAAAAAGAATTAACTACTTTCAGGCTCCTGACAATAGGTATTCATTCATAGAAACTCGTAATCAGTGTATGTTTTTACATAAAGCAACATCTGAAAAATATACAAAAACATACTCAGGTTACCATACATTCTGATTTCAGGAAATGACAAGATGCTTTTCGTCGTTGATATAGGTAATTCTCACACTGTTGTCGGTCTTTACAGAGATGATGCAATGATTTCACAATGGCGGGTAAAATCTGACTGCAAAATGACTGCCGATGAGATTGCCATACAATTTAATGCCTTGTTTGATCTTGAAAAGATTAACAAAAATAAAATTACCGGCATAATCATATCATCAGTAGTACCATCTCTCGAAACAGCCTGGTATCGATGTTGTAGCAGATATTATTCCGACAATATCAATCACGATGTTTTTATTGTCAATAATAGAACTGTTTCTGACATTATCGAAGTAGCCACCGACTATCCCAGAGAAGTAGGTGCAGATCGTTTGGTTAATGGCATAGCCGGCTGGAATCTCTTCAACTCTGATGTGATTGTAATTGATTTTGGAACAGCAATAACCTTTGACTGCATTACAAAGTCCTGTATTTATATTGGCGGCACCATACTGCCAGGTATAGCAATATCCCTCGAAGCCCTTTCCAGTAAAGCTGCAAAATTACCACATATTGATATTTCTACAACACCAGGATCAGTCATAGGACGCAATACTGTGGATGCCATGAAAAGTGGAATACTACATGGCTATGGTGCTATGGTAGACGGTCTTGTAGAAATTTTAGGTAATGAAATGGAAACGCCCGAAACTCGAGTAAATGTCATTGCCACAGGAGGTATGTCAGAGCTCATTATCCCCTACTGTAAAAAGGTAAAGAACATAGACAGGCTTCTCACCTTGAAAGGACTGCATTACATATATCATAAACTGTATGGATAATTCACTCTACATCCCTTCCCCGTTAAAGCCAAAAGCAACAATCGGTATTATTGCTCCTGCAGGAGCGTTGCCAAAAGATGACGCTTTTTATGCCGGAATTAAAATCCTTAAGGAAATGGGATTTACCCCTAAATTTCCCAGAGATCTCTGGCCAGGAGATACATTTCTGGCAGATTCAGACAAAAACAGGACTAAAGAGTTCCATGCCATGTGGACAGATCCCGAAGTCGATGCTGTTATGGCCGCACGAGGTGGCTATGGCTGCTTGCGTATACTCCCCCACCTGTCCCCGCAAATATTGTCCGCACATAAAAAACTCTTTATTGGTTTTTCTGATATTACGGGTATCCACAGTCTGCTGAACTCTCAGTGCAACCTTGCAAGTCTGCACGGGCCAGTGGTTACTTCGTTACCTCAACTGACGGAAGATAGTCTCAAACAATTTCACTCAATGCTTACTCTTGGACTTGCCAATTTCCAATTCAGAAATACCATAGAGGTGTTGCGACAAGAGGAAAGCACCGAAGCTATTACCGCTGGAGGTAACCTTTCTACAATTGTTTCCCTGCTGGGAACCAGATACCAGCCCGACTGGAGCAACAAGATAGTTTTTTTAGAAGATGTAGGAGAGCAAACCTATAAAGTTGACAAAATGCTTACACAACTCTTTCTTGCGGGGATGCTTACAAACGTAAAAGCCATAGTACTTGGTAATTTTTCAGAGGGATTGTATCTTGACAACAACAATGCCTTACGTCACCATAACCTGATATGGCAACGGGTGCTCGATTTAACAGATGAATCAACGACGGTATGGGCAAATTTCCCTATTGGACACGGCCACAGGAGTTATTCCTTCCCTCTCGGGATTAAAATTAAACTTTGTAGAGATTCTGCCACAATGAAAAAAGCTGAACACACATAATTGAGAGACAGGAAACACCATGTTTGACAAATAACAATAACATGGTATTTTATGCCTGCCTCACCATTGAGTAAAAAGACAATCTTTGTCAATAAGTAAACAATTTAACCCTGAAACGAGATCGATGAATACAAAAACTATTTCATACTGCCGTAATATTGCCCTGGCAGCCACATTTCTCCTGATAACGCCTTTTTCTTCTCTTTCCGCAGATTCTGTCAGTGTACTCAAGGATGGAGTTAATATCCGCACTGCCCCAGGCACTGACAATCCTGTATACATGGAAGTCTTTAAAGATTATCCACTTAAAGTCCTAAAAAGACAGGGAGACTGGCTCAAGGTAAGTGATTTTGAAAATGACCAGGGATGGATCTACGCATCACTTGTTTCATCACAGAAAAAAACTGTAATAATTTCTGCTAAAAACCGTGCCAATATGCGCACATCGCCATCGACATCAGGTCAGATTGTTGCCAGGATAGACCGTGGTGTTGTGCTGATACTGCTTGAAAGACAGGGTGAATGGGTAAAAGTGCGACACGAGGGTGGCAGCGAAGGCTGGATATATGCTCCACTCGTCTGGCCTTGATTTCAAAGAGCTTTTGTCCTAGTTGATAACACTCTGGCAAGTGTTTTATCTAGTTGTAACGGAAGACGAACCTTTTTCCCAGCCTTATTTTCAAAAATGAAATATCCGCTTTTCAGGCCAAAGAGAAAAAGGTTCTTTGTTATCTCCACATCCTTCCTGCAGTACTTTTCAATCAAATCAAATTTCTTTTCTCTAAACCACTGTAAAGCCTGTAGTCCATCGCCTGATTTTTTAACGTGCAGCGTATGCTGGGCAACCCCATTCAATGAAAGTCTGTAACCCAGATGGTTTTTTATTTCTTCGAGCAGGTCAACAGTAGCGATGTTTTCAATTTTACGGCCTCCATATGGAAGTAACACCTTGTTATCAAAACCTTTGTTATTGAATCCGACAATAAGGTCAAGCGCGGCTATATCCGCAATAAGTTTTGCTGCATCTTCCTCAAAATAACATCTGTACTCATCGAGCCCACCCAAATAAAGGACTCCAACAGATAAACCCATTTTTTCAACACGGTGCCATCCACCAACATCCTGGGCAGAGTATTTTGTTTCCAGGTCAAACACACCCCAGTTAGCCGGAAGTACGTTTTCAGGTCGATCAGCAACTGTTTGCCTCTTTTTATCAGCTGTACCTGAAATACTACGACCTCTTATCGAGTTCCCGTGAAGAAGTTGTTCAGACTCCATTATTCGGGTCAGCAAAGTCTGACAGGCATATTTATCAATCGGCCTGTTCCCTGAACCACATTTTGGAGAATGAATGCAGGCAGGACAACCATTTTCACACGTACATGACTGCAAAATAGAAAGAGCTGTTTCACACATCCTGATCATTAAAGTGTACGCCTGGTCAGAAAGGCCTGAACCACCGGGGTTGCCATCGTAAATAAAGATTGCCGCTCCTTCAACCTGTTCATGTTGGGGACAGGAAATACCGCCAATATCATTTCTGTCGCATAAAATGAGAATCGGAAATACAGATATCAACAGATGCTCCAGAGCATGCAAACCGCCCATAAAATGCAGTTTTTCCTTTTCTATCTCCCGAATAATTGTTTGTGGAATTTCAATCCAGATGGCCTGCGTTTCCATTTTCTGTTCAGGCAGATCAAGTTTGATCGTCTGAATCAAACTATTCGTACCGTAATTACGTTTCTGGTAGCCATGAACCTTTTCGGTTACACACACTTCACCATAGGAAATTTTGCAACCATAAAGAGGTTTTTCTCTTTCTTTTCTTACTATTTGAGTGTTTTTACTTGTGACAGCACGTGTATAATATCCCAGTTTTTTTCTTGCCAGCACCACCTCTTTTTCATGCAAATCCATCTTCTCCACATACCAGGTTTTCATACCATGCAAATAGACTGCTCCCGGATGTGTCTCCTTCAGACAACGCAAGCCATCAATTGTCCCCAAAATCTCCCCTGAATCACTGTTAATCAAGGTAATGGACGAACCACCACCCCGCAAATCAACCTTATTCTGCGGTCTTTTTCTGGAAGCATAATATTCCAGACCATCAGAAGACTGCTGCAGCAATGCTTCAGCTACCAGACGATCGCGTATCTCCGAAATAAGAGGGCTTTGGCCTTCTAGTTCAATATTCTGCAGGGGGAGTTCAGCAGCGGCACACTCCAACTGCGTTTCCAGTACCTTTTTATTAAAAGGATTTATAACCGCATTTTCAACATCCCCGGTAAAAAGCCTGTCAGGATTTCTTATAAAATATTGGTCCAGGGCATCCTCACTGGCAATGAGTACAACCAAAGACTCTCGTCCTCCCCGTCCGACCCGTCCTCCACGCTGCATCGTGGACATTATAGATCCCGGATATCCAACAAGGACACAAATGTCAAGATCTCCAATATCTATCCCCAGTTCCAAAGCAGATGTAGATATCACGCCAAGCAACTCCCCATTACTGAGTTTTTTTTCAATCTTACGCCGGTCTTCAGGTAAGAAGCCAGCCCTGTATGAGCTGAGCTTTTCCTTTAATCTGCCAAGTCTCTCACCAGTCCATAAAGAGATAAGCTCTGTCATTTTGCGTGACTGGGTGTAAACAATCGTTCGCAGTCCGCGTTTCATAGCTGCTTCCAGCAATAAGGATGCACAGTAAGGTGCTGAATCATCAGGATTTATTACTAAAAAATTCTTTTTATTCTCTGCTCCATAGCTTTTTGCAATAACATGGACAGCATCATCAATCATCTTTGCTCCAAACTCTCCAGGATTGCCAATAGTTGCCGAACACAGGATAAATTGAGGATTCGCTCCGTAATACCTCGTTATTCTTTTCAGTCTTCGAATAACCCAGGAAAAATGAGAGCCCCATACTCCCCTGTAACTATGGGCTTCATCAATAATGATATATTTCAAATTTTCAAAAAAAGTTGCCCAGTTATAGTGAAACGGCAAAAGAGAAAGATGAAGCATCTCAGGATTTGTAATAAGAACAGGAGGAGGATTATTCCTGATTTTTCGTCTACTGTATGGTGTTGTATCACCATCATAGATGGCTGCGATATCACTTTTTTTGCCTTGTTCCTTTAAACTCGAGAGAAGATTGAAATGTTTCAGTTTTTTTAACTGATCCTGGGCCAATGCCTTCAAGGGAAAAATGTAGAGGGCATGACTGTGTGGCTCGTCTATGATCCTGTTTAATACCGGAATATTGTAAATAAGACTTTTACCCGATGACGTCGGTGTAGCAGTAAATACATGTTTCCCTTGCTCTATTTGGAAAAATGCGTTCGTTTGATGACAGTAAAAACGTTCAATGCCCATCTCTTGACACAGCAACAGCAGATCTTTTGAATAGTTCTGAGCTGGCGAGCTAAATTCAGGTTTTCTGGACGGATATATTCTATGAGAGATCACCTGATGTCCAAATCGCGGTGAACCTTTTAACGCTGTTACATATTCTTCCACATCCATCATTTTCATATGTTGCCCACGTCCTCTCTTTCTTTCCGGTTGCCTAATAACACCAGAATGTATAAGGTGCTAAGCTGACCCAGGGAATTTGGTAGACAATAAAAATATACTTTTTCTTGCTTGAATTCGACAATTAAATACGCACACAGAGAAACCACTCATGCCGATAATTGCTATAATGGGGCCGACTGGCTCTGAAAGTTTTCTGGCTGCAAAACAATATAAATCTTCAGCCACACTGAAATGTTTCAACAGCGTCATGGAGCTTCTTTCAGCTTTTGAAACGAATCGAACAGATCTGGCCATGGTTCCCTTCTATAACACCAGAGAAGGATTGATATCGGACTATTTCAAATCTCTTCTCACCATGAAAAACTGTTATTGGGTTGATAACGTGGTCTTACCTGTTCATTTATCCATGGGTGCAGTTAAAGATGCAAAAAGTATACGCTACATTGTTGGCAGAGGTTCTGTATTCAATCAATGTAAAGAGTATATAAAAGCTAACTATCCGGCAGCAACCCTGATAACCGTGACGGATATCGAAAAAAAACTTGTTGAAATTACAGAAAATAACCTGCATGACCACGGTGTAATTGAAACCGAGGGACTGCTGAAGCGTCATGGTTTGACGCTGTATGACAGGGAAGTTGTCTCTCATAACAAAACCCGTTTTGCAGTGCTAGCGAAAGAGTCTGCAGGAATTACCGGATTTGATGCAACAGCAGTCATTACCAAACCTCTGCAGGATCGTGTTGGTATGCTGGTTGATATTCTCAGTGAGTTTACAAGACGAGGCATCAATATCCTTGATCTCCAGTCAGAAAACGATGTGGAGACCCAAAAGCTGCAGATTTATCTAGAAATTGAAGGGCATAATCTTGATCCTTCTATTCAGGAAGCTCTTGAACGTGTTTCAAACCATGTCATTCAGGAAAAAAATTCACTGAAAATACTCGGTTCCTATCCACGTGTTGAAATGCGTGTAAAACACATTAGCTCATTTGGCTTCATAGGCACCGGTGCCATGAGTCAATGGTTTGCCGATAAATTGCGCTCAGAAGGATATTCAACCCTGTTAACCGGCCGCAACTCTTCCTTATCACCGGAAAATATGATTCCACAGGTCGATGTTGTGGTTATCTGTGTACCTATTTCAGTGACAGCAGATACAATAAAACAATATGGCAGGCTTCTTCAGCCAGGACAGGCATTGATTCTTCTGGCCGGGGAATCAGAAAATAATCTTAAAACTGCGTTGAAAGAAACGCATGAAGATGTTGAGGTTATGCTTGTACATAACCTGTGGGGACCACGAGCAAAAACAATGAAGGATAAGAATGTTGTAATCGTGCGTACTGCCCGTAGTGGAAAATTCTGTAGTGAATTTGAGGCATTTCTCTATAAGCATGGAGCAGAAATATATAAAGACAGTGCCCAGGAACATGATTTACTGATGGGTGTTGGCCAAAAACTCCCTACGCTTATTTCTGTTGCCTTAGCAGCAACGCTGGCAAAACATAATATCCAGGGTAATGATATTGGCAGCCATTCCACTTTGACCTCCATTTATGGCATTTTGGCAATGTCACGAGTTCACTGTCAAAATCCCCGTACGTATGCAGAGATTATGTCTACAAAGGGAGATGGCAGAAAAATAGTGAAAACTTTTGCGGAACAATTACAAAAAATAATTACATTGTCAGAAGAAGAAAATATCTCTGAACTTTGCAGGCTCATGGAGGATAATGCCACATTCTTTGGTTCGACCTTTATTCAATCCCATATGCACCAGGCAAAAGCGGTTGATGAAATATTGAAAGAATCTGGATCAAATTATTTCTTTTAGCGCATATCCAAGTCAAATAGTGAAAAAAGCATTATGAAAGGAGTAACGCAATGCTACGTCGTGATCTTAGCTTTTTAGACGAAAAACATATATGTCCCCATTGTGAGCAGGAGATGTCCTGCTGCGAGGCACCTCCTGTGCATGTCGGTGATGGATTGGGATGGGGGTCTGAGGCAATGTTTATATGCCTTAATGACAGCTGTAGTGTTTTTCTTAGAGGATGGGAAAGTATTGAAAGGCAGTACGGTCATCATGCGTCCTACAGGTATATGGAGTTACCGAGAAGTAAGGAAGGGAACTACATGATGGTGGGAAATAAAGATGCTTTCAAGGCAAGTGTTATCGACCGCGAGGAGCTGCAACGACAAAATCATCGATTTCAAAAAGAAAAAGATGCTTTGTCCCGGTTGGACTCCTGTGTGGCAGAGAAAAATCTTGAACCGGTTCTCTGCCTCATTTTAGATGAAGCTGCAAGTATTGCAGGGCGAAGAAAAGCTATATCCCTCCTGGCTGAATTAAATGATCTCAGCTGCATCGACCCTATCCGTAATCACAGCTTCCGTGACAACGCCCTTCAGATGGAATGTAACCGTATTCTCGACGAATTATTAAAAAGGAACTATAAAAAAGAATGCCCTGCATGTGGCGAACTTGTAAAGCAGCAGGCTAAAAAATGTATGTATTGCAGTGAAACCTTCTAATCTTTGTCCTTGCAAAACACGAAGTGAGAGTGTATAAGGATTACCGATTTTATCACTGATTGTGGATGGTGGGCGTGGCTCAGCTGGTTAGAGCACCTGGTTGTGGCCCAGGAGGTCGTGGGTTCAAGTCCCATCGCCCACCCCATTCAGTATCATAGTTCCCCCAAGAAATCCCCTTCTTCCAGATCTACACAGATTTTTACTTCTGCCTCATGTTTAACCTGATGATGTGACCAGTTCAGATAGATGCGTGGTTACTGTTATCAAACACAATACAAACAGTTGTGCCAACATCCAGTTTACTGCTAAACTCTATCTTCGCATTATGAGCCTCAACTATCTTGACACTCATTGCCAACCCAAGCCCCGTGCCCTCGTTTTTCGTCGTAAAATACGGATCAAAAACCTTTGAAATCATTTCTTCACTGATTCCGCAGCCATTATCTTCAATTTTAAAAATCGTTTGCCCATTCGCTGAATATGTGCTGATCTTAATTTTTCCACCCTGATCCAGTGCCTGTATACTGTTGAGAATAAGATTTAAAAAGACCTGCTGTATCTTATCTCTGTCAACCTTTACAGGTTGGGTTGTTCCAAAATCATAGGACAATCGGACACCTGCTTCCTCAACATCCGAGGCAAGAAGACGCATCGACTGAATTGCAATATCTTCAATAGGCACTGATTCCAGCTGCAGTTTATCCGGTCTGGCATATTCGAGTAATTCACCAATCCCCCTGTTCAATCGCTCCACTTCAGCTATCAGGATATCGGCAGTTTCCAGCCCTTTCATATCATTATCCACCTTATTTCTCAAAAGGATGGCCAATCCTTTTATGGAACTTAACGGATTGCGAAGTTCATGAGCAACACCTGCTGCCATTTTTCCAAGTGCAGCAAGCCTCTCATTTCTTCGTACCTCCTTTTGCAGATCCTTAATTTGGCTGATATCTTGAATTAAAACGGTATTTCCAGCAAACCTGTTTTCACTGTCCATCATGGCTAAAGATACGAGTATAAACGAACGGTTCTGTCCCCTCTTATCAAAAAATGCAATCTCTTTGGATGGTTTACTCCCTGCCTCTTTTTTTTCATCCATCAATTCTGCCGCAATGCCTTCAGGCAATACTTTTTCAGGCCTTTTTCCAATTATTTTATTACTGGGAATACCCAATAAATTCTCAGCCACTTCATTATACATATGTATTTGCTGGTCCTCTCTGGTGGCAATTAATCCAACAGGCAAGGATGAAATCAACAAATCATTAAATTTACGTTCATATTGCAGACGAACCTGCGTGCCCTTGAATCCCTGCAAAGTCATAAGCGACAACCAGCCGCCAAAGCCCACAAGTAATAATGTCAGAGAAAGAAAGAGAATCTGCAAAAGCTGCCTTCGTATGGCAGTTTTAAAATCATACAGGTCAATTTCAGCAATCAACACATATGCATTGTTTTTCACCTGCTCGATTGTACGTAAAAATCGTTCTTCATCACGGGAAAGGGATTTCCTTTCAAAAAAAGGGGTTCCTCCTGACCAGCTGTTCTGTTTCATCTTGGGAAGCAAGGGTTGGTCTGCAAAAGGCACATAAAAACTGGCAACCTGAAATACGCCATGTTCCCGTTCTTCACTATCATCAATTCTAAACGAGGTTCCTTTACGTTTTGATGAAAAAATATCTGATATAAACAGCAATGTTTCTGGTGAAACGCTCTTTCTAAGCTGCTTTCTATCGCTCCCGGCAACAATGTTTCCACCTTCATCAACAAGACCAATAAATAACAGATCGGGTTGAGCCATAACCTTATTCATAGCCTGTTGCATATGATCCGTCCATCTCCAAAGGTTAACCCGGATATTCATAGTATCGCCACGAAACGAAGAACGTGTGCTCACCTTGACAAAGCGTAAAACCGTCTCACCCTGACGTACCAGGGCTTCAAGCATGAGATTTTTTTCACGCTGGTAATTATTTACAGCAAAAACACCAATAATGATGGTCAGTAGTGCCGATGCCGCAGCAAGCAGCCAGGGGGAGACATATACCCACTTTTGTCTTTTCATATCATATCACGATGTGTTCTTATCAAGATTTCAAAGGCATTAAAACAAAGGCAATCATGTTACTGTACTCCACGCCACACTATAGTAACATCTCATCGTTATTTATAAAGGGCAGTAACGAAATACCCTGTTCATTCACGGGAATCTTTTTCAATCTACTTTTATGCTTTTCCTGTACTTTTTATAAAAATCGTATTACTAAACGACGTATCATGTTTTTCAAGTACCAGCAAAAAAGCTTTTTCGGTAAGTAAAAAGAGCAATTTCAAAACAGGTAATTTATAAAGAATAATTCTTATATTCAGGAGAAAAACAATGAAAGACCCCGTACGCGTTGCAATCACAGGTGCTGCAGGACAAATTAGTTATTCAATTATTTTTCGTATCGCCAGCGGCAGCATGCTAGGCCCTGATCAACCAGTCATTCTTCAGCTACTGGAAATACCACCGGCAATGGACGCCTTACAGGGAGTTGTCATGGAGCTTCATGACTGCGCCTTTCCCTTAGTTGCTGGCGTTGTCGCAACAGATGACCCAAACGAGGCCTTCAAGGATACTGATTATGCAATTCTGGTGGGCGCCAGACCTCGTGGTCCCGGTATGGAACGATCGGATCTTCTCACGGCAAACGCACAGATTTTTTCTGTCCAGGGGAAAGCCTTAAATGACAATGCAAATCCCAATGTAAAGATTCTCGTTGTTGGTAATCCGGCAAACACCAACGCTCTTATTACCTTGAAAAATGCTCCTGATTTGAACCCAAAAAACATTACATCAATGATGCGTCTTGACCACAACAGATCACTTTCACAAATTGCCATGAAGACGGGCAGGCATTCCACAGATATTGAGAAAATGGTTGTGTGGGGCAATCACTCTTCAACCCAGTATCCTGATATCAGCTATGCACAACTCGATGGTAAGCCTGTGAAAGACATTGTTGATGCTAGTTGGAATGAAAATGAGTTTATTCCTGTAGTACAGCAACGTGGTGCTGCCATTATCAAAGCCAGAGGAGCCTCTTCAGCGGCTTCCGCTGCATCTGCTGCGGTTGACCACATGCGAGATTGGGCTATGGGCAGCAACGGAAGCTGGGTCAGCATGGGTGTTTACAGTGCTGGTAACAGCTATGGCGTAGATGAAGATCTT
>PDWI01000666.1_pt1 | contig 55478 bp, 50 predicted proteins | sample 1430891 | NCBI WGS metagenome assembly PDWI01 (sample SAMN01162508, study PRJNA174530) | Oral metagenome, whole genome shotgun sequencing project. | biome: Marine environment; feature: Marine mammal; material: Swab sample of the gingival sulcus; isolation source: swab sample of gingival sulcus... | reverse complement strand
CGAGGGTGTCAAGGCTGCGAGGCACGAGCACCGAAGGCTTGGCCTTGATAGCCTCGCCGATCAGCACTATGCGTGAATTATAGGGAAACGAAAGTAAAAGGAAATTTACAGAAAAGAAGTTGCTTTATCACAGAGCCCATCGATCAGTTACAATTTGATTTTTAAGGACAGTCCAGTTTGTTATGAAATTTTCATTTGACTTTAGTCAGTTAACTAACACTCCTTTTGACGAAACCGATTTTTTCTTTGTTTGTTTTGATAAGCAAAAAAAAATGAAAAGTTATAAAATTGAAGGAGTTGATAGCTTTGAATGTTATTTGTCACCTGAGATACTTATCTTGACTTCACACATTGAAAGCGATGAAAAAGATAAAATCTTTTCAGATGAAAATAATGTAGGACTATTTATAGGGTATGAACTCGATCAAACTATTCATTCTTACACATCATGTGAGAAAAAAAAGAATTTATTTTATGATGAAAAACTAATCAATGGGGTATTTACTTACATTCACTTTGATAAACAAAGAAAATCAATTTCCATAAAAACAGACCCCTTTGGGATAAGTCCTGTTTACTTCAGAGAGTTGAACAATCTTATTCTATTCAGCTCACACCCTTCTTTGATTAGTATCTTTTCTGATGAACCGGACTTTTACAGTTGGTTATCGTTGATAATGAATGGTTTCATTTGTGGTAATCGATCTTTTTTCCGAGACATTCGTCGGCTAGAGACCGGTATGAAGGTTAACGTATCCGAAGACACGCTACAGTTAAGTAGATGGTTCGACTTACGATCGTTACCAGAAGGTAATCAAAGTATCGATGCTAATGCATTCCAATTAGTTGAAAAAGCATGTCAACAATCAATCGATAAATGTTTGTTGCTTGAGCATGATAATGTTATCTTGCCATATTCCTCCGGTTATGATTCCAGGCGCTTTTTAGCCAGTTTTTTAGATAGAGGAATATCATTCACTACCTTAACCTGCCAAAGTTACCACGAAAAAGATGGCCAATTTTTCGATATAGATGCTGTATTCGCGCCACCCCATGCAAAAAAAATGGGAGCTGAGAATACAATTCTTTCTGCATACCTTGGTGGCCAATTAAAGAATAGTCTTACTCACCGGCGTCATCTTATAGGTTCAGAGTCTTTCATGCACGGATGGGCAATGCCCATGATGGAATATTTGAGAGCCCAACCGCCATCACTTATTTTCGATGGACTTGCAGGCGATGCAATTGGCAATGGTGGATGGGAATATGATGGACTTCATGATGATGCTACCAATGACAAAGAAATCGTCTTGGCTCAGTTGGTAGACAAAAGGGTATTCTCAAATCTTTCTTTTATATTCCCATCACATGATGACTTTAGGGAAGAAATAGCTCGTGAACTTTTAACTTATCCCAATAACTTGAACGGCATTGAACTGGCGTTCCTTTTACTTAGAACAAGACGTGCAATTAGCCCAATGGCAACCATGATGACTCCCAAAGGCCACGTTTTGGTATACCCGTATTTGGATCTAAATTTTGTTAAAACATGTCTCGCGTACTCCCCAAAAGAAAAACTCTCTTGTTTCTTTCAGAAAATATGCTTACAAAAATTCTGGCCAAGTTATTATCATTCTTATGGCACTAGAAACCTTCCAGAAGGATACGAACCTCTTAAGAAGTCTAAGGTGAAAAAGAGATGTAGAGAGGTGAAGAAAGAGAGGCTCAATAATTATCGTGCTATCATTGGAGTGCTAAAATATCTTAATTTTAAAAATAAAGTATTATTTTTATTTCTCTGGCCATTATTTGGTCATAGAGACTGGCTTTACGGCAAGCTGCTAGAACTTGAAAAATTCAATTTGGAAAAAATTATAGTTTTAAAGAAAGAATAGCTTTCAGTTTGACTGATTAAGTTTCTATATACGTTTTTCAGTCATTTACGGCTTGGTAACGTGGGGGCATTGCTGCACCGTCGTCTGCCTTACAACTTGCTGGAGTTTCACTGCGAATTTGATCGCGAATCTCACGTGTACGCCGGATAGAGATAGACTCTCTAAGAGAATGGCCTTTTGCCTAGACCACTAATCACGTGAACTAATACATTAGCAAGAGTTCATAAGAGAGGATAGTAATGAAAACAGCAATTTTTGGTACATCACTTAAAAAAAATGAAAAAAGAATACCAATACACCCTGAGCATATTAGAGAGATACCAGAAGATATTTTGAAAAATCTTTATTTTGAGGAAAAATATGCGGAAGATTTTGGATTTAAGATTGATTCAATAAAAAATATAATCGGTGGAATCCTTTCTAGAGAGAGCCTCTTTAAGTGTTGCGAAGTTATTGTTATCCCAAAAATATGCAATGAAGATATAAAATATTTGTACGATGATCAAATTGTATATGGATGGCCGCATTGTGTGCAAGGATATGAGATAACACAAGCAGCAATAGATAAAAAGATAACATTGGTTGCGTTTGAAGCAATGTTTTCTGGAAAAGGTGACTACAAACATCACATTTTCCATAAGAATAACGAGATAGCAGGATTCGCATCAGTACAGCACGCGACACAAGTACGAGGATTGACAGGAATTTATGGCAACAAGAAAAAAGCGATTGTCTTTGGCTTTGGTAATACTGCAAGAGGGGCTATTTATGGACTCCTCTCTCAAGGGATTTCGGATATAACTGTCTATACAAAGCGCCCCCCTTATTTGGTACAACAGCAAATACCTGCTGTTTCTTACAAACAATTTGTATTTCAAGGCGGAAGGGCTTGGTTAGAAGGTAAAAGGAGTTTTGATACTATTATTAGTGAAGCAGATATCATTGTAAATTGTGTTTTGCAAAACCCAAATAAACCAATCATGTTTGTTGATGATATTAGGATTAAAAAACTAAAAGACAATTCTTTAATTATAGATGTATCATGTGATGAAAATATGGGGTTTGAATTTGCAAAGCCCACCACTTTTAAAGATCCTGTGTTTAAAATAAGAAAATCAAATTCTTATTATTATGGAATAGACCACACGCCTACTATATATTGGCAAACAAGTTCATACGAAATTAGCAGGGCGATTCTTCCATTCATTAAACACATTTCTTCTGGGAAAAATGGTTATAAAAATGAAACAATATTGAGTAACGCTGTAGAGATAGAAAACGGTTTCATAAGAAATAAAGCAATATTAAAATTCCAGAATAGAGAAGAAGGTTATCCGTACAGCATTAATAAATAAGCTGTCAATGCGGTGTGTAAACAGATTCTATGGTGGTACACTTCCGTATGCTCCCTGTGGTAAAAAAGCTGTCTTTCCAGAAGTGGTCCAAAAATGGGACCACTTCTTTCTGCTTTGGTGGCATTTATGCTCCGCGCTAAACACTGGCTACTTAATGCTAATGCTTTTGATAGTAGGAATATGCGAAATAGTTCTAGGCACAAGCGCCCACGTAGGATCATCGGCATACATATTGCCACCCTGCGGAGTCTGCCCCCAAGTAACGTTGTTATTTATCCAGTTGTATGCGGCCAGTCCGCCGGGGTAGTTTGTCAAGGTTGAAACTACAGCTCTGCCAGTAGAAGCATAACCAAAAGCATAGGTTTCCGAATATGAGTTGCGGGTATTCTTGACAATTTTTTTTGCGGCTTCGGGCCAAGTCTGTAGAGCTGTGCCATCTTCGAGTATAAGAGGGAACCTGTAGCTAAATCCAAGATATGCATTCCATACGCTAGGAGTGAACCGATTAATAAAATAAGTATTGTATACATCCATTACAGGACTTGTATCAAAACCCAAATAGCGCAATTCACTCAGGACAAGCCCCTTAAAGTCCTCCATCCAAGGAGATGTTACATACTTAACATCGGCTGTGATATGCTTGTGCTGTGAATCCGTGTTAGTCATTCTTCCCGAATTATGGAAGTTTGGGTATTTGTTTTGTATAAGATTAAGTTGGTATGGTATATTGTTGACAACCTTTTCAGTAAAATATGCTTTTGCTGCGCTTCCGTCAGGGGAGATAACTGCTGCATGTGCGATGTTTCTAAGCCCCCACGCTTCACCACGAACCTGATCGCATATATAGCCTTTGTCGTAATTTCTCCCCCAATCCGCATTATAGTTAGAGGCTGACAAGTCCCATGCTGCCCAATATTGTGTTTCTTGGAAGTAGAAATAGTCACCAGTTATCAGGTATGGAACAAAAGTAAAGGAGGCTTGGTGAGAACGATCCAATGACCACTCGGACGATGTGGTCCCAATGGCAGTCCCTAACTTGTCAAACCCCGGACTGTTCACGTATGTTTCGATAGTGTAGACCCTTGGCCTGTCGTCAATATTTACAAAACTACCGAAAAAGGATTTTGTACTGTCAAATTCACGCCAGTGGAAAGGCGCTCCAGCAACCATTTCAGCGTGATTCATCATGATTTCTCTCATCCGGTTATCCATAGAGAGGAGGTATCTCGCTGTCCATGTAGGAAAAAAACCAATATCCTCTCTTCCTCCAGTAGCACCAAAAAAAGTTTCTATATATCCTGTTCCCATTATGTCGGTGTCTGTCCCTTGCCATTGTGCGTAAGAATCCGATATAGTTGTTTCTGGAACAGTCAAAGTGGTGTCATAATTAGGTATATGCCCAGTGGATATTAAATAGGGCAAGTTATAATGCATCTCAATTTCTGGCGGTTCATTTTCAACCCACAATACCTTTCTCCATCGCCCCATATTGTTGTGGGTAAAAGAGGGCTTGGTGTATACGGATGGGAGTGATGAAGTGCCTTGCCTGATATCAAGGGCATAGTCAACATTACCCCTGTAATTAGCCTCTATATTTTCTATTGTATGAGAAAGTCGAATATAAGGTGTTCCGGGGTAAAACCTCGCTTCCCACACAGCATTAAGGCTATTGTTTAATCGTTGCTCAACAATGATTTCAGTAGCGATATCGCCAGACATCCAATAAGTAAGATTGGTATCGTTAGCAATGGCAGTGGACAGATCAGCGGTTAAATTTCCTGAATACCCAGAACCGGACAAACCGGTAAGACGCAACTCTGCATCAATACCAGTGGCCTGTATCTCTGCCTTGGCCATAGGGTTAGTGTTGTAGTTAGTACCCCCTGATTCAAGGGTGAGTGTGACAGAGCCATTTGCAGGCATGGACGGCACAAGTAATGAGATAACCGCAAAACGAATAGAATTATCCTCGTATCGGTTGCGGATATCACATTGCGTGTTTACTGCAACTCCATTAACCTTGACAGAAACGGTGCCAACAGCATCACCCTTCTTAAAGACATGTCCAAAGGTCAAAGGGTAATTCGTGGTTGTAACTCCAGCTTTTTCCTGCACCGTTAAGGTTGTTATTGCTGCCCAAGATGGTGAGGTAAAAAGGATGAAAACTAAGATAATGAGTTGTTTCATTCTACCACCCTCAAAGCTGTCATAAAGCCTCGATAACTCGAATTGGCCCAATCAACCGTCAGTGGTATGGTTGTGCTGTCTTTCCATACAAGGTATTTAGCATAAGTTTGGTCGTAAATGGTGGCTCCTTTATCCCGAGCTACGCGGTTCGGCGTATTATTATAAGCACATATGCCGAAATGCAAAACATCACCGCTGGTGTAATTTAAACTTTGTCCGTTGACTGCTGTTACGGGGATCCAACCGGACCACTGCGAAACTAAACCACTATTAGTTTGGTCAGTCGTAGTACCGATAAGAGTATCTCCGTTATAAACACAAAATTTTGCGGTTACGGCAGTTGCGAATCCATCAGTATGGGCGTAGAGATTGATAGCATTTATTGAACCATTTGCCATAGCAGTCGCCTTCCGGGTATAGACAATACCGTTGACATCAGGATCACCATAACCGGTAATTGATCCAACTGGGTGATTAGGGATACCGTTTGTTACAGGATAACCGTAATAAGAGTAAGGCCTCTCCTGTACTAACTTATTAATGATGGTAACTCCGCCGCTGTTATCAGTAACGGTCAGGCTTACGTTTACTGGCAACTGTGTCAGTCCAATGGTTACGGTCTTGCCTGATGCAGCATTGTTCCCAACTTGCCAGGTATATGTGGCAATTTCTCCATCTGCGTCAGATGAGGGCGATGCATCAAAAGTAAACGTACCATTGTCTTGCGTGTATATAAAATTTGCTACAGGCGGCAGATTAGTTGCATTAGCAGGGGTGATGGAAACGCCTTTAAGACTACCTTGAAAGTTTCCCTCTGCTAATGCTGCAAACGGCGCTGCTAGAATGAAAGTGGCTAAAACAAAGTAAAAGGGTAAGTTATTTTTCTTTTGGGTAATGTATGTCTTGAGTTTGGGTAGTGTACATTTCATGTTGGCCTCGTTTTTCTCTTTCATATTAGGCGTGTTGTTATTGTGCGAGCTGAAGTTGGTTTGAGAGGTTGGTCTCTTCACCAGCTATTGATATGGACGTCATTTCAAAGGTGTGTATACCTTCCAGCTCCACTTCACAGCTTATTGAGCGCGATGAAACATCTGTTTCTTCGCAGACTTCTTCACTGTTTACATACATTTTGAAGCCTGTAATTGTCTCTTCAAGTTCAGTTGGGAATTCCCAGTTGAAGGTGACAATCACCGTGGGGTTTTCTGCTTGCTCGCTGCTTGTAAGTGCGAGGTAGCCGATAACCTCTTTGGTGTGACCGACTTCATCATCTTTGGATTGTTCTTCTTCAACCTTGATTTGAAAGCCTGTTTTTGAAGAACCCTGCATTCGTACAGATGAAGTGTCACCGCCATCAGTGGTTTGTATATCTGCAAAGGTGAAGGGGAGGTGTTTCCCTTTGTTCTGGTATGTGATGTCATACCAGGCATTGTATACGGCATCTGGTGTATTGCCGGCCTCAAAAGTAATGGTATCTATGGAACCACTACCTAGTTGCCATGCGATGTAGTTGATGGCTTCACCTGCATGGGTATTCGGGTTAGATTCTTGTTCACGGAAGTAATAGGAGAAACCGGAAGTGGTAACGTTCTTGATCCTGCCAGCAATAACCTCTTGTTCATTTTCGGAAGAAACGGTTGTCAGGACAATTGGTGCTTCCTCAAAGGATTCCTGAAAGTTATTTACTGTAAACCTTGTTGTGCCTGTTATGGTTCCTGCTTCGATGATTGTGCCATCAATATTATGGTGGCCTTTTTCAATGACGAGGAAACTGATTGTCTCGCCTGGATGGTCTCCATCCAGGTAATCCCATTCGGCAAATTTAATTTCAAAGCTGGTGGGGTTGATATTACGTAATCGCATTACACCAGGGGCGGAGTCGTTGTAGGTTGGTGGCCCTGCTATTACAATTGGGTCGATAAAAGTTTTTTCCAGTTCTACTTTTTCCCAACTACCATGCACTGTCACTTCACCTACTTCTATGGCAAAAGGTGTCTCGTCGTCGGCAGGTTCCACCATGATTGTTTTACTGACTGTGGAGGCAAACCCTTTATCGTCAGTTACCTTGAGCGTAGCGGTATAGGTTGCTTCTGCATAATATGTATGAGTGGCGGAGATGCCTGTGGATGTGGTACCGTCTCCAAAGTTCCAGCTATAACTTGCAATGCTGCCATCATTATCCGATGCCCCTGTTGCGCTAAAGCTGATGGTAAGAGGGGCCTTGCCTGAGGTCGCGGTTACCGTCATCTTTGCTTGAGGTGGTTGGTTCACGTCTTCAGCAGGTTCTGTTATGGTAACTATAGTTGCACTGGTATGCGAAGCACCCTGGTTGTCAGTTACTGTCAGGCTGATTGTGTAGGATCCTGCACAACTGTAGGTGTGGGATGTTTTCTTACTGGAGGCCGATGAACCATCGCCAAAGTTCCACGAGTAACTGGTAAGCGTGCCATCTGCATCCGAAGAGTTTGAACCATCAAATGAGAGCGCTACCGGCGCTTCTCCTGTTATGGCTGATGGGACTATCACCGCTGTTGGAGGGATATTTTCCACTGTTGCTTTAGCAACTGTAATAGTTACTGTGTCCTTGCTTGTATATCCGTCACTGTCAGTAAGTGTCAGTTGCGTTTGGTAGGTCCCTGGTACGGAGAATGTATGGTCTATGTTGTTAGCTGATGAACTGTCTCCATCTCCAAAAGACCAAGCATAGGACGCAATATCTCCAGTGGAAGAAGAGGCATCGTAACTGACCGTTAAGGGAGCCGTTCCTTCCGTCATATTTGCTGATATTTGCGCGATTAATTCAGTTGGCTCGGTGGTACTTTCTTTAGTATAGATGATAGTGTTGGAAAGAGTTGTTTCTGTACCATCAGGTTTTACGGCAGTAATGGCGAAAGCTATTGTTGATCTGGTAAAGTTAGAGGTGCAGGTTAATGCTGTGGCCGTGGAGTCGGTCGTTTCACAAAGCACTTTACCGTCTTGGTAAACCTTAAAACCTGTAATGTCTGCTGAGTCATCATATTCCCAGTTAAAAGTGACTGACTTGTAGTTGAAGAGTTCCGGGTAATCATTGGGGTGGAATGTAAGAACATTGGAAGGTTCACTTTCCATTCCCTCTGCATTCACAGTTGTCATGGTAAAGGCCATGAGCCCGTTAATGATATCAGTCTTACAGGTTAAGGCGTTGGCGTCAGGATCATGAGAATTACACAGTAAGCTATTGTTCAGGTAAATCTTGTATTCACTGATCTGCTCAGTTGAGTTGAATGTTTCCCAGGAGAAGGTAAAAGCGTGGCTGCCACTGAATACAATCTCCTCTCCTCGGTTAGGATCGTCATCCTCATCTGAAGCAAGTATAAAAGGAAACGGAGCGGAGTGAGGGCTTTCAGAGCCATCTTCAAAAAGCGCTGTGAGCGTGAAATTGGTTGTGTCTTGTTCAAGCGACACTGTGCAATCCATGGACGTGGCATAGGGGTTTTGGATTTCGCAGGCTGCACTGCCTTCCTTATAGAGTTTGAAACCCGAGACTGCTGGTTCACTGGGCGGGGTATATCCCCATTCTATGTGAATGGACTGGTCTGTTGCAGCTGCACTGGTAGCATAAAAACAATAGGCAGTGAGAAGGAGAATATGTAGCATTCGCTGTGACATTTCAATAGCTCAACGTTAGTGTGAGTGAGGGTAGAGGTATGATAATTTTTTTCTCACTTGGGCAAGCACTCCTGATGCCAGATTTTTTTAAAAAAATAAATATTGTTAAAACAAAAGGTTGCGAGAGGGTGGAGAGCGCTCTAATTACATTGTTGTAATTTGTGTTTCTTGCAGTATGTTGTTGGTAATGAGAATTGATCATGGTGGGTTCAATGAGTTTGGGCAATAGCCCATTTAGCCCACTCATATTGCTTGGTGGAGAGGTCATCTTTCTTATGATCGAGAAATAGTCCTAATGCTTCTGGATTCTCAAAAGAGATTGAATAGTAGCCGTTTGCATATGCGCCTCTGCCTAAAAAGGTTGTGTTGCCAGACAGGTCAAAGCCAACCATGAGATCATGGTTTTTATAGATGGTGGCTTCCGTGGAATGGGTTACTGTGCCATATTTAGTCAGGTGGTAAAATCGATAGGTGAAAAGGCCGACTGCAACAATGAGAACCAGAGTAACCAAAGAGGCCGCCCACGACCATCTTGTGAAGCTTTGAGGGTTAAAAAAATCCCGAAATGAGAGTGGAATACATTTCTTGATGGCCTTATCAATGGCATCCTGTTTGGCCAGGCAGGGCTGTACCGCTTTCCCTGTGTAGTGCTCAATGTTAGTGATAGCCTCACTGTCAGAGGGGTCTGCCATGGCAACTTTCAGGATTTTTTCCTTAATGACGCCTATGGGAAACACCTCATATTTATTGCATAGGTATCTTGGGAGGAGCGTTTGAGCTTCTTGGGTATATTCCTCGCTCGGTTCAATGATGGGCAAATCAAACTGTTTGGAGAGAATTTCAAGCAGTTCATCTGGGGTAATAACGCCCATTTGGACCAGGATACGACCTAGTCTGCGGTTGCCACCAACCTGCATTTTTAATGCTTGCTTAAGTTCTTCCTCAGTAATCAGTTGTGACTGGAGCAGGAGTTCGCCAAGGCGTAATTTTTCAGCCATGATAATTCCTCTATAAATATGAAAGCATTAGGCGTTTTTACTCATAAGGTTGAAAAAACGGCATTTTTTGTCTTTGTAGTCATTATATGACAGAAAAAGGGGGAGAGGCAAGGAAGCGGAAGCAAATATGTGGTAATTTTTTGAAGAGAAAAAAAGGGGAAGCTAAGTGAGCTTTTTATCTTTAACTGTGTGTTTCCCATGCCTGAAGATAGAGAGAATCAGGTTGATATCAATGAAGAGATTAAGAATGACAACATCTACTATGATTTTCCTTTTAGCCTTTCGGGGCAAGACACTCTGCCGGACATGCACCCTAATTTGAAATACTATAACTTACATGGAAGGAGTTAGCTGTGAATAATCTATCTGCTGAGTTTTCAGAGAGCTTAATTGTTCATTTTCGTCGTGCCGAGAAATTGCGGGAAGAGGCGATAGGCTTTTTTTCTATCGATTTGAATATGCGGCAGCTTTGTGATTTGGAGTTGCTGCTCAATCGGGGGTTTTATCCATTGAGCGGGTATCTGAATCAAGAGGATTACGATAGGGTAATTTCCTCGATGCGCCTGTCCAATGGGCAGGTGTGGCCCATTCCGATATGCCTGGATGTCAGTGAGACTGTAGCACAACAGCTTACTGTTGGGCAGCAAGTAGCCCTTAATGATATGGAGGGGTTTTTGCTCGCCATTCTCACCGTTGAGGAGGTGTGGCAACCTGATAAGCTTCGTGAGGCGGAACAGATTTATGGTACAACAGACCCTCAACAGCACCCTGGGGTTAAAACGCTTTTACAGGGCGGCGAATGGTATATTGGTGGTATTGTAGAGGGGATTTCTCTGCCGATCCACTACGATTTTCGAGAGCTGCGTTTAACCCCTTCTGAAACCCATCGGAAATTTACTCAATACGGCTGGCGCAGGGTTCTGGGCTTCCACACTCGGGAGTACCTCCATTGTGCGCATCGTGAGATGGTGCTGGTTGCGGCAAGAGAAATTGGTGCGAGTATTTTCCTGCACCCTGTTGTGGGGCTTGAATATCCAGGAAAACGTGATCATTACACGCAGGTGCACTGTTACCAGGAATTTGTTAAACATTTTCCTGGTAACATGATGCTGTTTGGAATTACCCCCATGGCTGAACGGTTGGCTGGGCCGCGAGAGGCTTTGTGGCATGCCATGATTCGTAAGAATTTCGGGTGCAGCCACTTTATGGTGGCTAATGACCACGGCGATCCCTTTGCAGGGGCAAATAACGGGCTTTTTTATCCCAAGCATGCAGCACAGGAACTTGTGGAAAAGATGGCACCTGAAACGGGAATTGAAATGGTTCCTGAACAGGCCATGGGGTATGTGGAGGATAAAGCACAGTACGTGTTTTTAAAGGATGTCAAAGATGCTCAGGAAGTAAAAGACATTACCTCCTCAGAGCTGAAAAGAAGGCTTGAGTGGGGGCTTGAAATACCAGAGTGGTATTCCTATCCTAACGTTGTGAATGAACTGCAAAAGGCTTTTCCGCCACGCTCTTCCCAGGGGTTTACAGTCTTTCTAACAGGACTTTCCGGTTCTGGAAAGTCGACCATTGCCAAGGTACTCATGGTGCGTTTTATGGAGATGCGTGATCGTCCAGTTACGCTCTTGGATGGTGATATTGTCCGGAAAAATTTGTCCTCTGAGCTGACTTTTACCAAGGAACATCGTGATCTAAATGTGACCAGGATAGGTTTTGTGGCAAGTGAGATTACCAAGAACGGTGGTATTGCCCTGTGTGCGCCTATTGCTCCGTACGAAGAACCACGGGCTGCAAACCGTGAGCTCATAGGTCGCTATGGAGGATATATTGAGGTACATGTGGCCACACCCATTGAGGTGTGCGAGCAAAGAGATCGTAAAGGGTTATACGCTAAGGCGAGAAAAGGGCTGATTAAAGGGGTTACCGGGGTGTCTGACCCGTATATAACTCCTGAAAATCCGGAGCTGACCATTGATACCAGTCAAATGACACCGGCTGAGGCCGTCCAGGAGATTATGTTGTTTTTGGAAGAGCAGGGGTATATCCGGTAGGATGCCTCAGTTGTTCATGAAAACCTCTTACCTGCTCAGTTTAATTCTTCTCGGGGCTGCTCCTTTTTTCTTTTTTGGTGGCCCTGCTTATCACTCCCCACAATCCTATAAAGCTGCGTGGGATTTGGGTCATATTCTTTTTTTTAGCATAGCAACTATTCTGCTTTCCCGTTTTTTGGAGTCAAGGAAGCCTGATCTTAGTGCAATAAGCACATTGGTTGCTCTTTTTTTAAGTGTTTTGCTTCTTGGAGTTGGGGTTGAAGTGTTACAAATGTTGACCAGTGGACGCCAACCCGATCCCCTTGATGTTGCTCGAAACCAGCTAGGGTGCCTGGTTGGGTTTGGTCTGGTTGCCTGGAAGAGCAACGTGAAGTGGCTTAAACCGTTTAAGTATGTGGTTATTGTTTGTCTAGTTGGCGCAAGCTACCCTTTTATTCGCAGTGTTGTGGATGAGCAGATTGCCCGAAAGCAATTTCCAGTGCTTGCCAGCTTTGAAACCCCCTTTGAGCGATTGCGGTGGAAGGCCCCTAAACAGCTTAAAGTTCAAAGCAAGATTGTCAGCAAGGGAAAGCATGCCATGCAGGTTAAGCTGACAACTGCAAAATACTCTGGCACCTCACTATTTTATTTTCCAGGCAACTGGAGTGGATACAATGTGCTGAATTTCAGTGTGTATAAACAGGATAATAAGCCGTTGGTGCTCCATTGTCGTATCCATGATCAGCTGCATAAAAAAAATGGCAATGCGTTTAATGACAGGTTTTATCAAAAGTTCACTGTGCAACAGGGGTGGAACACCTTTCAGGTGCAGCTGAGTGCAGTGGAGCAAGCTCCTGTATCCAGGATGATGGATATGCATCATATAGAAAGTTTCGGGTTGTTTGTCATTGAACAACCTGGACCGCGTACCATTTATTTAGATAACATATATCTCAGCAAGTGAGTGTTATGCGTTTTTATCGTCCCCGTTCATTTCTTTCGTTACTTCTGACAGGCTTTATCTTTGTCTCCTTACCGCTGCTTACCGCATTATTCAGTTCTGTGCAGATATTGGATGGTCTTGTTCAGCAGAGTGCTGTGGCTGTTTTTCGCTCGGTGAGCAGGGTGGAGAATTCCAGAAAACTCACTAATTTGCTCCACGATCAGGAGCGTTCAGCCCGTTTATTCAATGTGCTTGGTGAGGTTAATCACCTGGCAAATGTTACTCTTGTCCAACAAAAGCTGGAAACGGTCTTGCACCAGTTTTCTGTAAGCGATCGAGATGAAGGGTTGGCGTTGCTGCTGGAGAGTTTGCTTGCCAAAACACAATATCTGGTGATAGCGCTTAACATTGATTACGGAGGGCCAGAGTTACGAAAAAAAAACAGGGAAGCAACGTTGGCGCTTTACAGCGAGATCGATGCTATGGCCAGTGAGTTGGAGCAGTTAAGCAACACTCTCATGCTGAGCGAGGTTGATGAAATTAAGCAAAAGGTTCAACTCAATAAAAGAACGCTCATTTGGCAGGTCTCTGGTTTACTTGGATTTAGTGCATTGCTCATCATCGTGTTTATCTCGCTGATTGTAAAACCTGTGACCCAGATCGACAGAGGTATTGACCGGTTAGGAGAGGGGGATTTCTCCACCCCCATCAAGGTCTCAGGTTCCAGAGATCTTGAAGCGTTGGGAGAGAAGCTTAACTGGCTGCGAAAGCGGCTTGATAAGCTGGACAAGGAAAAGGTGAAAATGATCGCGCACATTTCCCATGAGCTTAAAACCCCGTTGGCATCCATTAAAGAAGGGGCAGGGTTGCTCAAGGATGGGGTGGTTGGCCCGTTAAGTGAAAGTCAGCAAGAGGTGGTCAGTATTTTGGACAGCAACTGCCATAAGCTGCAGCGGCTGATTGAAAATATCCTTGATTTTAATATGGCAGAGGCGCGGGAAGCGCCCATTGATTTAGTTGAAACTGATTTGGATAAGCTTATTGACGAGGTGGTTGCCGACCATCATAATCCCATGCTGGCGCGTAACATAACCCTGAATCTTGCATTGGAACCGGTCAAGATATCCTGTAATCCAGAGCAGATAAAGACGGTATTTGATAATCTGGTGGCCAACGCTGTAAAGTTTACTCCTGATAATGGGGTCATCCACATCTCTATGCGAAAAAAGCAGAATTCCATTGGTGTCATCATTGAAGATAGTGGGCCAGGGGTGAGTGAGGAAGATCGGCCCCAGATATTTCTCCCGTTTTTTCAAGGAAAGCAGCCTGAGCAGTCAACGGTGAAAGGGTCTGGCCTGGGACTTGCAATAAGTAAAGAGTATGTACAGAGTTGTGGTGGCACCTTGCGGCTGTTGTCCAGTAGCCAGGGGGCCAGGTTTTTGGTAACACTTCCGCAGGTAAAGGTGTCGTAGAATGAAATGGTTTATATGGTGCTGCGCTGTGTTGGTTGCTTTTGGTGCCAGTGGCTGCACGCAGTTAGCGCAAAACAACGTTACTCGACAGAGGCAACAGCCGGCCACTGTTATCTTTACTCCCACAAACTGCGATACGCTCATGTCCTGCCTTGAGCAGACCAAGGAGCTGTCCAGGGCTGATTTCAAAGCCCAGTATCAGCGCGTTGCAGACGAATTTTCCAGTGATGAGGACGGAAAAATATTGGAGCTTATCTGTCTGAGTTTACATCGCTACTCCAGTTACAAACAGATGAAACGAGGGGTGGAGGTGCTTGAAGAGTATATCAAGTTCCATCCAGGGGAAAGTGAGAGCTTAAAAGGAGTACTCCTACTTGTTACACGTATTGATCACGAGAAGATTAACCGCTGGTCACAGCACAACCGGTTAATGGATGAGCAGGAAACGCTTGAAGCTGAGAATCGGGAACTCGGTGAAACGCTGGCAACGTGTGAACAGCAACAGGAGCAGGATACGAAGCGTATTGCTGAGTTGCAGAAACAGATTGAGCAGCTCAAAAACATAGAAAATATTATAAAAAATAGAGAGCTGTAAACAGATTGGCCGGTTGTGAGGGTGGGAAAAATGGAAGAAAAACACTATAAAGTTCTTCTGGTAGATGATGAAATAGATTTGCTGCGGTTGTGGAAATTGCGTTTGCAATCAAGTGGTTATGATGTTTCTGTGGCAGAGTGTGCTGAGGAGGCGTTGGCTACCTTTGTGGCGGTAAAGCCAGATGTGGTGCTAACTGACTTACGCATGCCAGGGATTGACGGCATGGCGCTTTTTGAGGCTATTCGTAAGCAGAATAAATCAATTCCGGTTATCATCATTACAGCCCATGGCTCTATTCCTGAGGCTGTAGAGGCCACAAGGCAGGGGGTTTTTTCCTTTTTGACCAAACCCATAGACGGCAACGAGCTCGTTGAAGAGGTGGAAAAGGCCATTGAGTCTACTGGCGGGCAAAGTTTTGAGTTGAATGGTGATAAGGAAGAGTGGCGGCAGGATATTATTTCCAGAAGTACGGCAATGGAGGAGTTGCTCTCCAGGGCTAAACTCGTGGCAGAGACTGATTCAACCATTCTCATTAGAGGGGAGAGCGGCACAGGGAAGGAGCTGCTGGCCATTGCCTTGCACAAGGCAAGTAATTATTGCAACGGCCCATTCACCCCGGTGAACTGTACTGCGATCCCGGAGAGTCTCCTGGAATCCGAGCTGTTTGGTCATGTGAAAGGCTCGTTTACCGGGGCTTCCCGGAGCTATGCCGGGCTGTTTCAATCTGCCCATAACGGGACCTTGTTTCTGGATGAAATCGGCGATATGCCGCTTCACATTCAGGTAAAATTGCTGCGTGTCCTCCAAGACAGGCAGATTCGGCCTGTTGGCAGTTCCCAGCCTGTGCCGGTGAATGTACGAATTATTTCAGCTACTCACAGGAACCTGGAGGAGGCGATCCAGAATAATCAATTCCGTGAAGATCTTTTTTACCGGATCAATGTGGTCAGTCTGGAGCTGCCACCACTTCATAAGCGAAAAGAAGACATCCCGCTGCTGGCTGAGCATTTTGTGAATATTCTTACTGCTCGCGGTGACGGACAGCCCAAAAAGTTTACTCCGGAAGCCATGCAGACACTCTTGGATGCGTCATGGCCTGGAAATATCCGGCAACTCTATAATGTGGTTGAAAACGCGGTGGCCCTGGCAACCTCTTCGTTTATCACTGAAGAGCTGCTGTATGATGCCATAAAGACCAACCAGAAAAAAATTCTACCCTTTGCAGAGGCAAGAAGGCAGTTTGAGCAGCAGTATCTTATTCAGCTCTTGCAAACTACCCGTGGAAATGTATCGCAGGCAGCCAGGTTGGCGCATCGTAATCGAACAGATTTTTACAAATTGCTCAACCGGCACCATATTGTGCCGTCATTGTTTAAGCAATAAGTGATGTTTCTTTTTTGCGACAACGTGTGAGGTTTGTGGAGAAAGTGTTGATGAAACAATAATTTATTAAGTCTGCTTATTGCGACACCTGCTTTTGGGCTGACAGGTAGGGCAAAAAAAGGTGGCCCGTTGGCCAAGTTCGATTTTCACGATCTGGTCATTGCAGTTGGGACATGGCTCATCATTTTTACCGTATACATCCAGCTGGAGCTGAAAATACCCCGGCTGACCGCTGGAGCTGATAAAATCTGAAATTGTTGTGCCTCCGGATTTGATGGAGTCCTGCAAAACCTTTCTGATATTGTTGACGAGGCATTGCCACTGCTTTTTGGTGATCTTTCCAGCAGGTGTTGCGGGGTGTATGCCAGATTTAAACAACCCCTCGTTGGCATAGATATTTCCCACCCCTGACACCCGCTTCCCATCCATTAAAAATTGTTTAATGGTCAGCTTTGTATTGCTTGCCAGTGCAAACAGGTTGCTGGCCGTGAAATGCGCTCCCAAAGGTTCGATACCTGCTTTTTCTGAGAAGTGACGTTCATCTTCTGCTGCAGTGGCTTTTGGCCAAACCAGTACATTGCCAAAGCGTCTGGTGTCATGAAGGCGCAGTTCCTGGTCGTTGTCCAGGGTCAGGGCTAAGTGGTCGTGTTGCTCTTTGGGCATTTTTTTATTGAGCACGCTGAGCTTGCCTGTCATGCCAAGGTGAATCACCAGGACTGCGTTGTTGCTCATACGGAAAAGCAAATATTTTGCTCTTCGATCAATAGCTGTCACCGTCTGACCCTGAATTTCTTCCCGAAGCAAGAGTTGAGGTATCTCGGTGCGGAGTTTTTTCCCGCTCCACCAGAGGGCCTGCACGACCCTTCCAGGTAAATGTGGTAAAAGCCCTTGTCTGGTTACTTCAACTTCTGGCAGCTCAGGCATGGTGTCCTCCGGTGGTGCATGCCAGTACAGTAGTATCAAAAGTCGTGACATGGACCACTGCAGACCTTGATGGTTGGGTTGCTATGGAACAGGTAACCTTCCAGTATTGATTACGTTTTTCAGCTTGTTGGATATGCGTTATTGAAAAAACTTCAGGGTGGTCTGAAAGCATGCTTTTTTTAACCGCTTCCTTGGTTGCCCAAATAATCGCTAAACTTTCCAGTGCGTTATGGTTGTCGCAAAAAAGAGACTTTTCCTCCTGATTGGTAAATCGCGCCGCAACTTTTTCAAGTGTTGGGGAGATTGACTGGATATCAACTCCACACTGTGGCGCCCGTGAAGCCATGGCTACCGCATAAGTACCAGAATGACTAATGGAGAGTGTGGGCGGGTTGTTGATACCCACAACCACAGGTCTGCCAAGGTCGTCTGGGAGAATGGAAAAATCAGCAAGAGTGAAGTTTTTATGCTGTTCTTGCTGCATGAGAGTACTTAGGCAGAGCTTTGCTGTGATTCTGCCGCTGAGCCATTCCAGGTATCGTTTTCTCAATGAAAATTTAGACAACTGTGTAACCTCTTGAGCAGAAAGTATATTTTTCAACCTTTCAGGAAGTGGAAGCGTCGGTGCTACATCGATAAGCAGCGACATATCAGCAAGAGTTATACGTGTTCCCTCGCTTACCAGGAATGCAAATTGTTGGGAAAGTTGCTCTGTGATACAAAAAAAGTGTTCCTGTTGTTGTTCGCTCATTAATGGGATAGTAATTGTAGAATTTGGAGACTAGGGTATACTTCACTCAATAAATACATCGATTATACCCCTGAACAATACCCAATACTTATTATGTCTGCACTGCCTGAATGTACATCTTTTGATATCGTTGTTGGTCTCATTTTTCTTCTTTTTTTAGCTCGCGGCCTATGGACAGGCTTTGTTCGCCAGTTAGCTGCCTTTTTTGCCCTGGTTGGCGGTTATTGGCTGGCCGCACATTACCATCAGCAAATAGCCCCTTTTGCCGCACGTTTTGTGGATAATCAAAAAGTTATCTTTGTTGCGAGCTTTATTGTTATTTTTTTTGCTGCAGCCATCGCCTTTGGTTTGCTGGGCAGGCTTTTAAGAAAGGTAATGGAACTCTCGCTCATGGGGTGGTTTGATCGGTTGCTTGGAGGCGGATTGGGTTTGGTGAAAGGAGCGGTGATTACCTCACTCCTTTATATGCTCCTGGCCTCAAGCTTATCTGGCTCTAACGCCATGTTGCGAAAATCCATGAGTGCTCCCTATCTGGAACTTGGCGCTACGTACCTGCAGCAATTGGTTAACGATCCACGGCTCAGGGGCTACCTCAAGCCAAAGAAGCCCGCCATTGCTGCACCGGAAGCCAAAGAACAGAAAAAATGATGGAGACGAAAACCTCCGGCCTATTATTGCTTTGCTTCCGCCAGTGATTCCTCCTTTCCAGGTAGAGCCACTCGGGCAACCGGTGGCTCTACCTGGATGGTTGGGTTAAGCTAAACGCTCTTGCTATTGGTTCCCTGTTTCTCGTTATTGATTCCAGCACTCGAGGTGCACTTGTTGAGCGTTTTCATAAACAATCCTTCTATGATTCAATAGTGCTACGTCCTGTCCCAGGTGCCGCTCAGTGGTTTGGATATGGGGTAGGCTCACAGCATTGTTCATCGCAAATGTGAAAAATTGTCTGTAGTGAAAAGAAAGGGCGTTGGGCAAGACACGTCGCAAATTTGGTGATTGACAAATAGAGCTGGATACGATTGACTAGAAAGTTTTGCTGGGCGTTTTTTCGCCACATTCCTCATCACATAATAGCCGGATCGGTAACAAAGGCGCCGGTAAATCATTAACGGAACACAGCTATGGTTGATACTTCAAACCATCACATAGTGTATGGTTTTCTTCAGGATTACCTGACCGGGGAAACCTTGCAAGATACTGACGATGAACGGACTCGCCAGCAGTTAATGAAAATGATGGTTGAGCAGCTTGGGTATGGGAAAAGTGAGCTTGAAGCGCGGTTGAAAATTCACTCAGAGTTTAATGGAAAAAAGACTGAAACGCTGATTGACCTGGCTGTTCGGGTAAATGGGAAGCCGCTGTTTATTCTTCGCTATGCGCCAGGATCGCTGGTGACACGCGAAAAGGCTGCCATTGCAGCTGCCCGGATTTTGGACCCTGCGTACCTGATCCCCTTGGCTGTGGTCACCAATGGTCGGGATGCTGAGCTGGTAGACACCAAAAGCGAGAAGGTGCTTGACACGGGGATGCAATGTATTCCTGATCGACAGGAAGCGGAGAAACTTGTGGCCCAATACACGTTTGAGCCATACCAGGAAGCCAAACAACGAGAAAGAGCATTGCGCATTCTCAATGTACTTGATGAGGATGTTTGTTGTGCTGGATTAAAGTGTGATACAACGGATTGATATAATGAGTGATGTGAAAGAGTGGAGTAAAACAAGCTGGCGAGAAAAAATTGCCCTGCAGCAGCCTAACTGGCCGAATGAAGAAAAATTAAATCAGGTCTTGGAAGAACTTTCCACCCTGCCGCCGCTGGTATTTGCCGGTGAGATTCGTGATCTGAAAGCCTTGTTGGCCAAGGCCGGTGCGGGTGAAGCCTTTGTGCTTCAAGGTGGTGACTGCTCAGAAGAATTTTCTCGTTGCACCGCACCCAATATCAGGGAAAAGTTGAAGGTGTTGCTGCAGATGGCCGTTATTTTGACCTATGCCGGGAATAAGCCGGTGGTCAAATTGGGCCGTATTGCGGGGCAGTATGCCAAGCCGCGCTCCAGTGATACTGAGATGGTAAACGGCGTAGAGATGCCCAGTTACCGTGGAGATATGGCAAATTCTGCTGAGTCGACCCAAGAGGCTCGTATCCCTGACCCGGAGCGGCTGCTGAAAGGATACAATATGTCGGCTGCAACGCTGAACCTGCTACGGGCCTTCACCCGTGGGGGCTTCAGTTCTCTGCATCGGGTTCATGCGTGGAACCAGGAGTTTGTCAAGCAGTCACCCATGGGGCGCTCCTATGCCCGCTTGGCTAAACAAATTTCCAATGCCCTGAAGTTCATGGAAACCATTGGCATTGAGACTGACAGCCCTCAGTTGAAGCAGGCCCAGTTTTTCACTTCCCATGAAGCATTGTTTCTGGGCTATGAAGAAGCGCTGACCCGTGAAGATTCCGTCGAAGGCGGCTGGTACGATTGTTCAGGTCATATGTTGTGGATTGGCGACCGAACCCGGCAGCTGGATGGTGCCCATATTGAATTTTTACGCGGAGTAAAGAACCCGCTGGGAATGAAGATTGGGCCAAAGCACGATGTGGATGAGATTTTACGCATCCTTGATACGCTTAACCCGGAAAATGAGATGGGAAGGATAACACTGATCACCCGTCTGGGTGCCAAGGGGATTGAAAAGCATCTGCCACCACTTTTGCGTTCTATTAAAGCTTCCGGGCGTAATGTGCTCTGGAGTTGCGATCCTATGCATGCCAACACCTTTAGTGCTGAGAGCGGCCATAAAACAAGAAATTTTGAACATATTCTCTCTGAATTACGCTGTTTTTTTGATATTCACTGGGCAGAGGGAACCGTTCCCGGTGGCGTGCATTTTGAGCTGACCGGGGATGACGTTACCGAATGTATTGGCGGGGCAAGAGATATTTCTGATGAGCAGCTTGGGCTCCGTTATCTCACCACCTGCGATCCACGCTTAAATGCCGAGCAATCCCTTGAAATGGCCTTTCAGATTGCAGAGATGATTCGCAGTTAATTGCTGGTTCATTAGCCAAAACCTGACAAGCCCTGCAGGAGTTATCCTGCAGGGCTTGTTGTATTTTGGGCGGAGTAGTCAAATGTTACAGGTTTTTTTCAGGTGGAGTAAAGAGTGAGACGACATCTTTCGGTGACGGGTCTTGCAGGAGCATAATACGGTTTTGTTGCTCCTTTAATACGGTGCTCACATGGGCAAGTGCCTTGAGGTAATCGCTTGCAATGTTGAGTGGAGAGAGCAGCATGGCAAACAGGAAAACAGGGCGATTGTCGATGGCTTCAAAGTTTACTCCACCTGTGCTGCGGCCAAAGCAGAAGATAATTTCCTCAAGCCCCAGCATCTTCCCGTGGGGAATGGCAACACCATTGCCAACTCCGGTGGAGCCAATTTGCTCCCGCTCAAGTAAGGTTGCTAAGAGCTGCTGCTCATCCAGGTTATTGTAATGCTGTACTGCCAGCTGTGTGAGTTCTTCCAGCACCCCTTCCTTATTGGTTGCTTGCAAATTAAGCAGGATGCATTCTTGATGAAGGGTCAGCATGATGGGTGAACTCACTTTCTGGTTTTTCTGCGATGTTTGACGGGCAGGATTTTGAGTTGATCACGGTACTTGGCAACAGTTCGGCGGGCAACCTTGATGTTTTCATCAGCCAGCATTTGGGAGAGTTTGTTGTCACTGAGCGGTTTGTATGGATCTTCGTTTCCTATAAGCTGTCGGATCCGATTTTTAATCGCCTCAGCTGCAACGGTGTCGCCATCTGTTGTTGCTACCGCAGTACTGAAAAAGTATTTCAGCTCATAAATGCCCTGGGGAGTGTGGGCATATTTATTTGAGGTTACCCTGCTCACCGTTGACTCGTGCATGCCGATGTCCTCTGCCACATCCCGCAGTACCAGGGGCTTCATTGCACTGGCTCCATGCTCGAAAAAGTCAGCCTGGAACTTGAGCAAACTCTCCATGACCTTATAAATGGTTTGTTGCCGCTGCTCAATGGAGCGGATAAACCACTCGGCATTTCGTTTGTTTTCTCGCAGATATCCTTTTGACTCAGCAGGAAGCTCTTTGCGCTGTTTGAGCAGGTTTATGTATTCCTCAGAGAGCTGGAGGTTAGGCAGGCCATCATTATTGAGCTGAATAACGTACTCTTGACCAATTTTATGGATATACACGTCTGGGATGACGTAATTGGTCTGTTCGTTACTGTATTCGTTTCCAGGATAGGGCGTTAGCTCCTGGATGACGGCAACCGCATCTTGCACCTTGCGAATGGTTGCTCCGGTTTGACGAGCAAGGAGCATGTAGTTTTTGGTCTCTAGCAGGTCCATGTGCTCGGCAACGATTTGATAAGGCAGGGAGTCGTAATAGCCCTTGCGATCCAGTTGGAGCAAAAGCGCTTCACGAATATCTCGTGCTGCAACTCCAGCAGGATCAAGGCTCTGGACAATGCGTAGCACCCCTTCTGCCTCCTCTTCGCTCACTCCGCAGTGGGTGCAGATATCTTCTATGTCGGCATCAAAAAAGCCATGACCGTCAAGGTTGCCTAAAATGAATTCGGCAATGGTGGTATCTCCTTTGTCCAGCTTGAGGTGGGTGAGCTGCCACTGAAGAAACTGTTCCAGCCCCGGGGTGCTGGAAATGAAGTCAAATTGAGAGGGCGCGTCGGCAGGCGGGGTTTCTCGGGCAAAGGAAAAGTCTGAGTCAAAATTGTTGACATAATCTTCCCAGTTGGTCTCTGGTACGTTATCGGTGCCATCGCCTTGCACTTGGCCTGTAACCGTAGGCTCTGGGGTTTCCTTAACCTCTTCAGCGGTGAGTGATTGGGGATTGTGTTCCGTAATTTCCTGGCTGGGAGCTTCTTCAAGCATGGGGTTTTGCTCGATTTCAGCCTGCAACGCCTCTGTCAGCTCAAGCCGTCCAAGCTGCAGCAGTTTAATTGCCTGGCGTAGCTGAGGGGTCATCACCAGTTTTTGCGTTAGTTTAAGGCTTTGTCGAAGTTCAAGTGCCATGGTGTTCTAGAAGGAAATCACATCCTTGTCTTCATTGTTATTAGTAACGTCAAAACAGCTCATGTTACATATGAAAATTGTCCCCTAAGTACATCTTACGTGCAACAACACTTTCAATAATATCGGTGGCCACCCCACTGGTGAGAATTTTGCCGCTGTTCATAATGTAGGCAAAATCACATACCTGGAGGGTTTCGCGGACATTATGGTCGGAAATGAGCACCCCTAAGCCCTTGTTTTTCAAGTCCCTGATAATCTGCTGCAGGTCAGCAACGGCCAAGGGGTCAACGCCTGCAAAGGGTTCATCGAGCAGAATAAATCTGGGCTTGGTTGCCAATGCCCGCATGATTTCCACTCTGCGTCGCTCCCCGCCGGAAAGGGCGTGCCCTTTGTTTTGTCTCAGGTACTCAATCTTGAGCTCGGCCATGAGCTCATCAATCCGTTTTTTAATCTCGTTTTTGGGTAGTCCAAGCGGTTCTAACACAATCCGCACATTTTCTTCAACCGTCAGTTTCTTAAAAACCGAAGGTTCCTGAGCCAGATAGGTGATTCCTCTGGAGGCCCGCTTGTGAATGGGCAACGCGGTTATATCCTTGCCGTCCAGATGGATAGAACCGCTGGTGGGCCGGATAAAACCAACAATGGAGTAAAAGGTTGTGGTCTTACCAGCACCGTTTGGCCCCAGCAGCCCAACCACGGAAGAGCTTGCCACCTGCAGGTTGATTTGATCAACCACCCTGCGCTGGCGATACTCCTTAACAATATTTCTGGTCTCAAGCAGCGAGGTTGCTGGCATCAGTTCTTCTTATCAGAATCCGGGTGGAGTGTTGCTGTAACTCTACCGCCTGATTTGGCCTGATTGTGCTCCACAATGGAGCGTTTTTCATCCAGATAATAGGTGATGGTCTCACCAGCTACCATGTTTTGCCCTTGCCATGCTTTGGCATTGCCAGACAAGATAACTTTGCGATCTTTAGTGAAGTAATCCATCCTTTCGCCAGTACCAAGCCAGTCGTCCTGAATCACTTCAACATCTTTTTTGCAGATTAACCGTTTAACCTGGCTGGAGTTGTTCTTGCTTTTGCCATCCTTGGGAACGTAATAGATGGTCATTTCCTGGGAATGGATAGTCACCTTGCCCTGTTTAGCGTCTACATTGCCGAAGAACATAACAGCGTTCTTCTCTTCCAGGGAGATCATCCGGTCTGCTTCTATGTGAATCGGTTTCTCAGAGTCTTGGGCAAAGGCGGATGAAAAAAACAGGCAAGACAACACTAGCAGGGGGGCTATAACCCCTTTTTTCTTTACTGTCATAACGGTTTGTTGCATTCTTTTGGCCTCAAAAAAGAACAAAAAACTAAACGTATACGTTATTGGATTGTTTTTTGCAAAGATGCATACCTTACTTTGTTCAAATGTAAAAGTAAAGGGCTGTTCCACGAGATCATTACCTCGTTTGCAAGACAACTGTTTACACCTGTTTGAACCATGAGTACAGTACAAAACGCATTGTATCCCTGGATCAGCAACGGTTTTAGGGCAGGATTTACAGAGCAGCTTGCTTTGTAAAGAAAGAGGAATAGCTCAGCAAGTAAAATTCTTGAAATCCCAATAATTAAGGTTATATACACCCACAATGAGCAGTCTGTGAAACAAGGAAGGAATGGCCATGCAGGAAGGAATACTCAAGGCAAATGTGCTGGTGGAGTCGCTCCCGTATATCAGGGAGTTTTATGGAAAAACCGTGGTCATCAAGTATGGTGGGCACGCCATGGTAGACGAGGAACTCAAGCGCAAGTTTGCCCTTGATATCATCCTGATGAAGTATGTGGGGATCAACCCGGTTATCGTCCATGGCGGGGGACCACAGATTAATCGTTTTCTGGAAAAGATGCAGATTACGCCAAACTATATACAAGGCATGCGAGTTACCGATGGCGAGACCATGGATGTGGTGGAGATGGTGTTGGTAGGTAAGGTGAACAAGGAGATTGTTGGCTTGATTAACCACCATGGCGGAAAGGCCGTTGGTTTGTCAGGGCGGGATGGAGACTTGGTTCAGGCGCGTAAAATGACCATCCACTCCAAGCCAAAAGATGGCCACCTGCCACCGGAACTTATCGATCTGGGGCGGGTTGGCGAGGTAACCAAGGTTAACTCTGCTATCTTAGCCACGCTTGATGCCCAGGCCTTTATCCCGGTTATTGCTCCCGTTGGAGTTGGCGAGGATGGTCAGGCGTTTAATATCAATGCTGATCTGGTGGCTGGAGCCATTGCGGCTGAACTTGATGCAGTAAAGCTGGTGCTGCTCACCGATGTGGAAGGGGTAAAAGATACACAGGGTGAGCTTATTTCAACTATCCAGCGAGACGAGGTGCCAGGCCTTGTTGCAAATGAAACCATCAGCGGCGGCATGATTCCCAAGGTTAACTGTTGTGTAAGTTCGCTTAACGATGGGGTGGGCAAGGCACATATCATTGATGGACGACAGGAACACGCTATTTTGCTTGAAATATTTACCCCGGAAGGGATTGGGACGGAGATTGTATAAGTGAATAATGCACAGTGGGTAGAGCGAGGAGAACAGGTTTTTATCGGTACCTACGCCAGGTTTCCGAAAATGATGGTGCGGGGGAAAGGTTGCCGCCTTTGGGATGCTGAGGGTAACCAATATCTGGATTGTATTGGTGGTATTGCGGTGTGCGCCCTGGGGCACTGTCACCCCAAAGTTGCCGAGGCCATCTGCGAGCAGGCGCAGAAACTTGTGCATGTGTCCAACCTGTTTCATATGCAACCTCAAATTGAGCTTGCCGAGCTGCTCACCCAAAACACCTTTGCTGATAAACTTTTTTTAGCCAATTCAGGGGCTGAGGCCAATGAAGCGGCTCTTAAACTAGCGAGACTCCATGCCGGAGAGGAGCGCTACGAGGTTATCTCCTTGTCCGGTTCTTTTCATGGCCGGACCATGAACACGTTGGCTGCCACCGGGCAACCCAAGTTCCATGAAGGGTTTGAACCGCTGCCTGCGGGGTACGTGTATGCCGAGTTTGGTCAGATTGAACGTGTTGCACAACTCATCAATGAGAAGACCTGCGCCATCCTCTGTGAACCTATTCAGGGAGAAGGGGGGGTAAGACCTCTGGATGTGAAATACCTGAAAGGGCTGCGGGAGCTGTGTGACAAGCATGATTTGCTGCTGATTTTTGATGAAATTCAGACCGGGATGGGCAGAACCGGAACCCTTTTTGCCTACGAGCAGACAGGTGTTGTGCCGGATATCATGACCTCTTCCAAGGCGCTGGGCAATGGCCTGCCCATCGGGGCCATGCTGACCACTGACGAGATTGCCACATCCTTTGGCCCCGGTTCTCACGGCTCCACTTTTGGGGGAAATCCTGTGGCAGCAGCAGCTGCTGTGACAGTGTTAAAAGAGGTACTCAGTGAAGGCTTTCTGGAAGGAGTAGGGCAAAAAAGCACCTATTTTATCAACAAGCTTGAAGGGCTGGCAGCGAAGTTCCCAGCCTTTGCCACAGGAGTGAGAGGTAAGGGCTTGCTGCTCGGGCTGGTACTTACTGCAAAAGGATGCGAGTTGGGCAATGCCATTGTCCAGAACATGTTTGGACGCGGAGTATTGATGAACTTTGCCGGCAATCAGGTGCTCAGATTCATGCCTCCTCTCACCGTCACCACTGAGGACATTGATCAGGTGGTTGCAACTTTGACAGAGGTATTCCAGGAAATGGACAGCTAGTGTTAGAATCCATAGACAGGCTCTTTCTGTTTGCCATAGCCGTTGCTTTTGCAATGGACGCGCTTGCCGTTGCATTGGCCGCTGGCTCCCTGCTTTGATTATTGGTCTTGTTGCAGCGTTTTTACTCCACTGGGATTACTTTTCGGGCACGTATTGGCTCCATCTAGGGGAAACGAGTTGAGGTCTTTGGCGGGGTGGTGCCCATAGGAATTGGGGTAAAAATCGTGACTGGTGCCATTTGATACGGCTAACCCATGAATTCCCTTTGCAAAACTGCTGTTTTTTTGTATCAATTACAGTTTTTACCCGGCATACTGATGGGGCTGCAGCACAGGGGTGTTCCAGCATCAATCAGCGCCGCAGCAGACCCACAACAGGGAACGGAGTTATGAACACGCATCTTTTAGCATTACAGCAGTTTAGTAAAGAACAACTGCAATCGATGATCGACCGGGCCATAGTGCTCAAGTCTGAAAGCAAAAACGGAATCAGCCATCAACAACTGGCAGGCAAAACCATCTGTTTGCTTTTCGACAAGCCATCTACCCGTACCCGCGTTTCTTTTGAAGCGGCCATGTATGGGCTGGGTGGCAATGTCATTTTCATGTCCAGCAAGGACTCTCAGCTCGGTCGGGGTGAGCCGCTTAAGGATACAGCCCGTGTGCTGGACCGCTATGTTGACGGCATCGTGGTACGAACCTTTGGCCAGGATGTGGTTACCGAGTTGGCCAAATACAGCAAGGTTCCGGTGATTAATGCCTTGACAGACCTGTATCACCCCTGTCAGATTTTAAGCGATCTGATGACGGTGATTGAGTTTAAAGGTGCGTTGGAGCCACTTAAAGTTACCTGGATTGGTGATGGCAATAATATGGCCAACACCTGGGTTGAGGCTGCCTCCCTGTTTGGCTTTGAGCTGACCCTGGCTTGCCCAAAAGGCTTTGCACCCAACCAGGAAATCCTTGCCCAGTCACTGGAACGAGCCACAGCACCTATTACCCTGCTGGAAGATCCTGTTGAGGCAATCCAGGGGGCAGATGTGGTAAATGTGGATGTGTGGGCGTCCATGGGACAGGAAGATGAGCAGGAAGAACGTATCAAGCTGTTCCAGCCTTACCAGCTTAATGCGGAACTGTTGGCCAAGGCAAAGGAGGACGCCATCGTGCTGCACTGTCTACCAGCTCACCGGGAAGAGGAGATCACTGAAGAGGTGCTTGAAGGTGCCAGCGAGGTGATCTTTGAAGAGGCAGAGAATAAAATGCATATCCATAAAGCGTTGCTGGATTTTTTTCTGGCATAAAAAGATAATTTAGACAGATAATAGAGTTACAGCTATGAGTGTAAATAAGATAGTACTCGCCTACTCAGGCGGGCTTGATACCTCGGTTATTTTGAAGTGGCTGAGTGAAGAATATGAATGTCCTGTTGTTGCCTACTCCGCTGATATTGGGCAGAAGGAAGACTGGGATGCAGTACGTGAAAAAGGCATGGCAACCGGTGCGGAAAAGGTTGTTATTTCCGATTTGCAGGAAGAGTTTGTGCGTGATTATATTTTTCCTGCTTTTCGTGCCAATGCCATTTATGAGGGCTCTTATCTGCTCGGAACCTCGCTGGCCAGACCGCTGATCAGTAAGGAGCAGGTGCGGATTGCCGAGGAAGAGAACGCTGATGCAGTGAGCCACGGCGCTACTGGCAAGGGAAATGATCAGGTCCGTTTTGAGCTCAGCTATTTGGCACTCAATCCACGCTTGAACATCATCGCACCATGGCGGATCTGGGATCTCAACTCCCGGAAGAAGCTGGTAGCCTTTGCCAAAGAGCATGATATCCCGGTGCCTGTGACCAAGAAAAGCCCGTACAGTTCCGATGAAAACCTGCTGCACATCAGTTTTGAAGGTGGCATCCTCGAAGATCCATGGAATGAGCCGGATGAGGATATGTTCAAGCTGAGCGTTGCTCCTGAAAATGCTCCTGATACCCCCACCTATATTGAGATGGAGTTTGAGCAGGGCAATCCTGTTGCCATTGATGGGGAACGACTTGGTCCGGTTGCCTTGATGAAGCGGCTCAACACCCTGGGTGGTGAGAATGGTATTGGCCGTCTGGACATGGTGGAGAACCGTTTCGTTGGTATGAAGTCCCGTGGCGTTTATGAGACTCCCGGCGGTTCTATCCTGCGGGTGGCACACCGCGATTTAGAGACCATCACCATGGACCGTGAGGTGCTGAGCATCCGTGATTCACTGGTCCCACGTTACTCTACGTTGATCTACAATGGGTTCTGGTTCTCTCCAGAAATGCAGTTGATGCAGAAAACCATGGATGAAGCCCAGAACACCGTCAGCGGAACGGTGCGGCTTAAATTGTATAAGGGGAACTGTATTCCCGTGGGCAGAAAGTCTGACAACTCGCTGTACTCGGAAGATTTGGCGACCTTTGAAGAAGATGATGTGTATAATCAGGGTGATGCAACCGGTTTTATCCGCTTAAACTCCTTGCGTCTTCAAATCCAGGCGCTTAACAGGAAGTAATGACCATGAGCTCGGATAATGGATCAGCAAAGCTGTGGGGCGGACGTTTCGCTGAATCCACCGCAGCCTCGGTGGAGAGTTTCAGTGAGTCGGTGAGCTATGATGCCCGGATGTACCGTCAGGATATCAGAGGATCCAAAGCCCATGCCAAAATGCTTGCCAGGCAGGGGCTTATCTCAGAGGACGAATACAACCAGATTGCCGACGGCCTTAGCCAGATAGAGCAAGAGATAGCAGCCGGTACGTTCACCTTCAAAGAAGAACTTGAAGATGTTCACATGAACATTGAAAAGGCACTCACCGATCGCATCGGAGCAGCCGGAGCAAAACTCCATACAGCCCGCAGCCGTAATGATCAGGTTAATGTGGACTTCAGAATGTACCTCCGAGACGAGGTGGATAAGCTCGACCACCTCCTTGGCCAGGTGCAGAAGGCTTTTGTCACCCTTGGCAAACAGTATCTCGGTGCTATAATGCCTGGCTACACCCATATGCAGCGTGCTCAGCCAGTGCTTGTCTCCCACCATTTGCTGGCCTATTTTGAGATGTTCAAGCGGGATCGTGAACGGTTGCAAGATGCGCTGGTGCGTATCAATGTGCTGCCGCTTGGTTCTGCCGCCCTTGCCGGAACAGGGCTGCCGGTGGACCGGGAATTTGTTGCGCAAGAGCTGGACTTTCCCACGGTAAGTGCCAACTCCATGGACACTTCCGGGGACCGCGATTTTGCCCTTGAGTTTCTCTTTTGCTTGAATGTGATCCAGCTCCACTTGAGCCGTCTGGCTGAAGAGCTCGTATACTGGTCGTCCAAAGAGTTCGATTTCGTTCAAATCGGGGATCGCTACTGTACCGGCTCATCCATCATGCCGCAGAAGAAGAATCCAGATATCCCTGAACTTATTCGTGGTAAAAGCGGTCGGGTGACCGGGGCGCTGGTCTCTTTGCTGATGACCGTGAAGGGACTCCCGCTTACCTATAACAGGGATTTGCAGGAAGATAAGGAGCCGGTTTTTGATGCCCTGGATACCGTAAAAGCCAGCCTTTCCATAACTGCTGAGCTGCTTGAACATACCCGGTTTAACACTGAAAAACTCCATGCTGCCACCTATGGCGGCTTTATGACAGCCACTGACCTTGCCGATTATCTGGTGTGCAAAAACGTACCATTTCGTCAGGCTCACGGGATTGTGGGAAGGGTGGTTGCCCATTGCCAGGAAAGAGACATCGAGCTGGTAGATCTCACTCTGGAAGAGTTGCAGCACTTTTCAGAGCATCTGGAGGCGGATATTTTCAATGTACTTACTGTTGAAGGGTCTGTTAACAGTCGAGTATCAACCGGTGGTACCGCTTTGGTCAGGGTGCAGGAGGCCCTGGAGAAGGCTGAAACGTACTTGGGATAATACCATGATCAAACGCAGGAAAATTACCGTCATGCAGTCAGGGGTGGTGATACTTGTTTGCAGCGTTCTGTTGCTGGGAGGATGTGGGTTTAAGGATCGCCCCGTAGCTCCTCAGCAGGTGTTGCCGCGACCGGTGACCGACTTGCACCATCAGCTCAGTGAGAAGGGGGTTACCCTGTTCTGGAGCTACCCGGTTGAAACGGAAAGCGGTGATGAGCTCACTGAAATTTCCGAGTTTGTCATCTATCGCGCAGTGGTACCCATCGAAGACTATTGTGCTACCTGCCCTATCCCTTTTGGCCCCCCCATCACTCTTGATGGCGGCACATTGCCACATGGAAGGAAAAAGACTGCAAGGTACCAGTCCTCCTTATTGCGCCCCGGGAGCCTGTATTTTTTCAAGGTGCGGAGTAAATCTGGCTGGTGGGCGGAGTCTAAGGACTCCAATATCGTCAAATTCATGTGGAACACGCCACCCCTTGCTCCAACAGGCTTAACCGTTACGGCTGGCGATAAGCAGAATGTGTTGAGCTGGAATCCGGTAACTGCCCTCATTGATGGTGAAAAAGTGAGCGAGAAGGTGCGGTATCAAGTGTTGAGAAGTACTGGCGGCGGTCAATTGGTACCTGTGGGGCAGCTCCTGGATGATACGACTTTTACTGACAATGCTGTGGAAAATAACCGTAACTACTTTTATCAGGTACAAACCGTCTCCTTGTACGAAGAAGGTAAAGTTGCTGGTGGCGTGAGTGCAAGCGTTGCAGCAACCCCGCTTGATAAAACACCTCCTGCAGTACCTGCTGGAGTACGCGGGGTTACGACCGGAGTTGGGATCAAAATCTTTTGGTCACCGGTTGCAGATAAGGATGTGAAAGGCTACCGGGTGTATCGCAGGCTTCCTGGTGAAAGGATTCCTCAGCTTGCTGGAGAGGTGCTCCTGCCGTACAATATGTTCATTGATCGTAACCCGCCGGCAGGTGCCGCGAAAATGCATTACTCTGTATCCAGTATTGATAAGATGATCCCGGCTAATGAGAGTGTGCGTTCGCCCGAAGTTATGGTCAAGAATTAGCTCTCCCGCTGCTGTAAAAGAGGTAATATGAATACCCCAATTCCCTTTGTGAAAATGAGTGGTACTGGTAATGATTTTATCATTATCGATCATCGATATCCTTTCCTGGATACGGAAGAGGCAGCACGTTTTGCCAAACATGTGTGCAGTCGACGGGTGTCGATTGGGGCAGATGGACTGTTGTTAATTGAAAATTCAGACCAGGCTGACTTTAAATGGCAGTTTTTTAACAGTGATGGTTCTGTCGCTGAAATGTGCGGTAACGGGGCCAGGTGTGCTGCACGCTATGCATATATGCATGGTATTGCTCCTGCCATCATGCGTTTTGAAACCCTGGCTGGTGTTATTGAAGCACGGGTTTCCGATGTCAACGTGACCATCAGAATGACCGCACCCCATTCTTTGCACATGAACCATGAGCTGAAGCTTGCCGGGGAGGAAAGGATCACTGTTCATACACTGGACACTGGTGTTCCCCACGTGGTGTATATGGTTGATGATGCCCATGTAGTGAATGTGCAGGAGCTTGGGAGTATCATCCGTTATCACAAGGATTTTCAGCCCGCAGGGACCAATGTGAACTTTGTTTCCTTGCAGGACGGTGGGCTTAAGGTGCGAACCTATGAGCGCGGGGTGGAAAACGAGACCCTTGCTTGTGGGACCGGGGCGGTGGCGAGTAGCGTTGTTGCTCACCTGCTTGATAAGGTTTCCTCACCTGTACAGGTGACCACTTCAGGGGGCGATCAACTGGAGATACGCTTCAATATGACTGCGGGCAGCACCGTGGACGATGTGTTTTTAAAAGGCCCGGCGTTATGTATTTATCAAGGTGAGCTCACCGCTGAAGCTCTGCTGGGGTTGAAAAAGGAGTAAATATAGTTTGAGGTGCTTCCGTATCAATCGCGGGGCACTGAGGAGAAGGATATGGCACGGATAAAAGGCGCTATAACAGCAATGGTTACCCCAATGAAGGGTGGAGAAATCGATGAGCAGGGCATGCTTGACTTCATCGAATTTCAAATTGACAATGGAATTCATGGCTTGGTGCCATGTGGGACGACTGGAGAGTCTGCCACCTTAAGTTTTTCCGAACATAAGCGTGTTATAGAGCTTACAGTTAAGGCCGTTGGCGGACGGGTTCCGGTCATCGCGGGTACTGGAGCCAACTCAACGGCGGAGGCCATTGAGTTGACAGAGTCAGCCAAGGAAAGCGGTGCTGATGCGGTGTTGTCAGTGGTGCCTTACTACAACAAGCCAAGCCAGGAAGGTTTGTACCAGCATTTTAAGGCTGTGCTCGATGCGGTGGATATTCCCATGGTCCTTTATAATGTACCCGGACGAACAGTGACGAACATGCTCCCGGACACCGTTGCCCGACTTGCCCAGTTCCCCAATGTCATCGGGATTAAGGAAGCCACAGGCAATCTTAATCAGGTGAGCGAGATCATCCAAAAATGTCCTCAGGGTTTTGCAGTGCTTTCTGGCGATGATTTCACTGCCATGCCAACAGTGCTGATCGGCGGGAAAGGCGTTATTTCGGTTGTATCCAACCTGGAGCCAAGTAAAACAGCGACCATGATGGAAGCTTCCTTAGCTGGTGATCTGCAAAGGGCTAACGCATTACATTATGAACTGTTTTCCCTTATGAAGGCCATGTTTTGTTACCCAAGCCCGGCACCAGCGAAAAGAGGGCTGAACCTGATGGGTCGAATCCAGTCTCCAGAAGTGCGTCTTCCCATGACAGAACTGGATGATGCCGGCGAAGCCCAATTGGTTGCATGTATGAAAGAATGCAACCTTTTGTAGTGCAAACGCTCATAACTGTAACCAAGCGACAAAGGACAAAACTCTTATGAACAGGGTAATCGTTGCCGGTGCTGGCGGTAGAATGGGACAACGGATTGTTCAGATGGTGCAGCGCCAGGAAGGGTTGGAGCTGGTTGCTGCCTTTGAACATCCTGACAGTAGCTTACTTGGTGAAGATGTAGGAATGATCAGTGGTATTGGTACCACTGGCGTGCTTATCGAACCAGGGCTTGAATCTGTTGTTGAGAAAGGGGATGTGGTTATTGATTTCACCTTCCATGACGCTACCATGGAGTTTGCCGAGATCGCTGCCCAGCATAAAAGAGCCATGGTGATTGGTACCACTGGGCTTACTCAGGATCAGTTGCACCGTTTAAAGGAACTGGCTGACAGTAACTTTCCCTGTGTGCATTCGCCTAACATGGCGGTTGGGGTAAATGTGCTGTTTAAGCTGGTGGAAAAGGCTGCCGCAGTCCTTGGTGATGCCTATGATGTGGAGATTGTTGAAGCTCACCACCGGATGAAAAAAGATGCACCTTCAGGGACTGCTCTCAAACTTGGAGAGATGGCTGCAGGTGCGTTAGGTCGGGATTTGAATACCGTAGGGGTTATGGAGCGCAACGGTATTATCGGTGAGCGGACTGCTCAAGAGATAGGCATCCAAACCATCCGCGGTGGTGATATCGTAGGTGAGCACACCGTCTATTTTGCTGGAGCTGGGGAGCGGATTGAGATCAGTCACCGCGCAACCAACCGCGATAATTTTGCTCGAGGTGCAGCCCTTGCTGCTGCCTGGATAGTGGGCAAGGATAACGGTATGTATACCATGTTTGATGTGCTTGACCTGGTTACCTTTTAATCCGCAGTACACGTTCAAGTTATTCCCGTGCACAGCTCTGATCCTGCATTTTCCCACTGGTTTGCTCTAAGCTTGGGTTCTAATCTGGGGGAAAGTAAGGCAATGGTGTTTTCCGGCTCACGTGAGCTTGCTCTCCATCCTTCTATACACGTATCCCGTCTCTCCAGTCCTTATCGTACTGCTCCTTTTGATATGGAAAGTGAGCATGCTTTTATAAACGCAGCGTTGAGTGGCTGGACATCGCTTATGCCAGAAGCGTTATTGGAGGTGTTGCAGAGCATTGAACAGGCAGCTGGACGCGTTCGCTCCCCGGAGCAACCAGGATATATAGATCGTACCCTTGACCTGGATATCCTGCTTTTTGGTGATCAGGTAATTGAAACAGAAGTGCTTACTGTGCCGCATAAAGAGATGAACAAGAGAGGCTTTGTGCTGGTACCTCTGGCTGAAATCGCTCCCTGGGCTATCCATGCTGTTACTGGTTTAAGCATAAGAGAACAGCTTGCACGTCTTACCATCAACCAGGGGGATATCGAACAGCTTCAATGGTAGGGTAAAAGGTATTGAAAGGAGCAGCTCTTTTGCGCAGATTGAGCTTTTGATTAGACTTTTCAGTTGGTGGAGATATAATATTTTCATGTTGAATTGTATTTTCATGGTGATAAAGCGGTGGATTCCATGACCCCACTTCGCCTCATCGTTTTGGCAGTCCTGTTTTACATCGGCTACCGCTTAATCAGAAGTATGCTGCTGGACCAGTTTGAGAAAAAGACTGCCCAGGATAAAAAAGAAACACCGGTTCAGGATACTCTGGTTGAGGATCCTGTTTGTCATACATTAGTTCCCAAAAAACAAGCTGTCCGATTGCGTAAAGGCAGGCAGACGTATTATTTTTGCAGCGAGCAATGCTGCGACACGTTTATTGAGCAACCAGAGGAGGAAAAATGAAATTCTTTATCGATACAGCCAATATTGAGGAGATAAAAAAGGGCGTGGCCATTGGGATGGTTGATGGGGTAACAACCAACCCTTCACTGGTTTCAAAAGAGCAGCGTCCTTTTACTGAAATTTTGAAAGATATCTGCGCCGTCGTTGATGGACCGGTGAGTGCTGAAGTAGTAAGTCTTGATGCAGAAGGCATGGTAGCTGAAGCAAAAGAGCTGGTTACAATAAGTGATAACATTGTCATCAAAATCCCCATGATTGAAGAGGGGCTCAAAGCAGTGAAAATGCTTGCTGCTGAAGATATTAAAACCAACGTAACCTTGATCTTCTCTTCCTCCCAGGCCCTGCTTGCTGCTAAGGCAGGAGCGACCTATGTGAGCCCCTTTGTTGGTCGTCTTGATGACATTTCATTAAACGGGATGGAACTTGTCGCCGATATAATGACGATATTTAGAAATTACGGGTATGCTACCGAGGTGATCGTTGCCTCTATTCGCTCTCCACAGCATGTTTCTGAATCCGCTTTAGTTGGTGCTGATATTGCCACCATCCCATACAAGGTTATTGCCCAGCTTGCCAAGCATCCTCTGACTGATATCGGTATGGAAAAGTTCCTGGCTGACTGGGAAAAAAGACAGAAATAGAAGTCTATGGTGAAAACATCCTTTTTTGTGTTGGTGCTGCTGGCATTGCTCCCTTTGTCAGCAGCGGCAAATCTTTTTACCTACGTTGATGAGCGTGGTGTAATTCACTACACCAACGTTCCTGTGGATGGTCGTGCGCGGATTAAACAAGGAACGGTCACCGAAATTGGGGAAAAAAGGCTTAAGCAATATCAAAAAAAGGCGCGCAAGAATCACTCCCTTTATCGTAACTCTTATGCTTTCTCCAACATGCCTGATCCTCAGCACAGGCACCTGCAGTATCATATCAACAGGGCTGCTGCTGTGTATAAGGTCGACCCTTCCTTGATTAAAGCGATTATAAAAACCGAATCCAACTTTAATCCACGGGCAGTTTCCACCCATGGTGCTCTGGGGTTAATGCAGCTCATGCCTGGAACTGCAAGGGAGTTAAATGTTGTTGACCCCTTTGATGTGGGCCAGAATATTGATGGCGGTACCCGGTATTTCAGGCAGATGCTTAATAGCTACCATGGCAACATTGAATTGAGCCTGGCTGCTTACAACGCTGGTCCCGGTAGGGTAAAGCCCTTTGGGAAAATTCCGGAAATTCCTGAAACCATGGCCTATGTGAGCAAGGTGATGCAGCATTATAATGCGTATCGAAACGGGTTTGCTAACCTGACCAACATCAATATTCGCAGGATGGTTACTGTTCGCTAACCTGTTATTATTGTACTGTTATTGATTTTTCTTGGTGTTGCTTTTGCAGGAATACCCGATCCTTTACCTTTTGAGCATCAAGATGCCCATGATGATGAGGAAGGTGTAAATACATTTCAGGTAGGTACGGCGGTTAATTTTGTCGGTGACCCTTGAGCCCAGCGCAGCGCCCAATACGATCAACGGCATGGTGACAAGGAAATATTTTAACACCAATAATGTGGTCATTCCACTCAGGGCATGGACAAGGACGGTAACCGCTGAATTGCAGATGAAAAAACCAGTCAGGGTTGACTTGATCTGGTCTTTTGACCAGTTTGTCAGGGTCGTGTAAATAATGACTGGTGGCCCTCCTGCGCTGATTAAACCCGTAATGAAACCGGTAAGCAAGCCAGCTATATAGCCCATCCATTTAGGCATATTCAGGGGCCTTGGCTGGACAAAAAGGCTGTATACACTGTAGCTGATGAGCACAATTCCAAGCAGCGTTCGGACCAGATGTGGATCGATAACCGTAAGACATATGCTGCCAAGGAGGATACCCGGGATGGCTCCAAGTAAAAGGGGGGAGATTTTTTTCCAATCCACCAGGGCACGGAGCCTGAAAGAGAGGTATGAGGTCATCAGCAAGCCGTTTAACATGAGCAGGGGCACGGCAATTGTAACATCAATAATAAGGCAGAGCAGCGGGATAGCTACTAAACCTGCCCCAAAACCGGTCAGTCCCTGTACTGCTCCTGCCACAAAAAATATGCTTCCTGCCAGGAAAAACGTAGTCATAATGATTTGGGTGATAGCGCTTTATGCAGGGCATATGCGTATCTTATCGGTCAAAAAATGTATTTCTGGTATTTGTTTTGATCGTTCTTGTGATATCTTGCGCTTAAGAAGATAACATCGTTAGTATACAGCGTGTGGTACAAGCAGTCATTTATTCTCTTTTATTTTATGGGAAGCATTGATAAGAGCAAAAAAATCAAAGCGACAGGCGTTCCGATTTACCTGTGATACCCTCTCGGTGACATATAAAACCGCCTACGAAGATGGTGAGGCTGGCCTGGACAATATCTCCACCATAGGATGTGCGCTTCGAGAACCGACAGTACCGCTGAATGTTGAGGAAAAGGTCCTGGTCAGTATCGATTTGGGGCAGGACGTGGGAACGATTGAAGCCACTGGCATGGTAGTCCGTCAAGATGAAGAGATCACAGCGCTCCAATTTTCACTTATTGAAGCAGAAACGGTAAAGTTTATTCAGACCCATTTTTTTAACATGCTGCGCGAGCAAAAAAAAACTCCTGAAAAACGGCTCTGGCAGAAACAGAATTCCTCCTCTTAGACCATGGAACAATACATCGCACGACAACCTATATTTAATGTACATCGAAAAGTACATGGCTATGAGTTGTTGTATCGGGGGGCGAAAAATTCTGCCATGGATCAGGTAAGTGGGAGCAGAGCTACGACAAGCGTGTTGACCAGTACTTTTCTTACCCGTGATATCAACGATATCTCCAGTTATAAACCGTGCTTTGTTAATTTCACCCAGGATCTCCTTGAAAAACGATTACCCGAATCTTTTTCTAAAGAATCTATCGTAGTTGAGGTGCTGGAAAATGTCGAACCAAGCCGGAAAGTGATTCAAGCATGCCAACGCCTGCGTGATAAGGGCTATACCATCGCATTGGATGATTTTATTTACGACAAGCAGTCTGTGCCATTGTTAGAGCTGGCAAATATCGTTAAGATTGATTTTCGCCTTACGCCGATACGTATGATTGAGCGAACACTTAGGCTACTTGAGCGCTACAAGGTGAAACTGCTTGCAGAAAAAGTGGAAACCTCGGCAGAGTTTGAGGAGGCGGCAAAAAGGGGATTTGTCTATTTTCAGGGGTATTTTTTTTCCAAACCAGAGCAGATTACAATCCAGGAGTTAACAACCACCCAGATAACGCAATTGCGTTTACTTGCTGAGGTAGCGAAGAAGAATACCACCGTCGAAGCATTACATAAAATTATTTCAAACGATATTTCTGTTAGTTATAAACTACTACGGTTTCTGAATTCTTCCTATTTTTATCGTTTGCAGGAAATTTCCAGCATCAAGCACGCAATTGCCTTTTTAGGAGAGAAAGAGCTGCGCCATTTTGTGATGCTCGTTATTATCTCTGAAATGGCCAGTGAAAAACCGGGTGAATTAATTCGTTTGGGACTGGTTCGAGCCAAATTTTGTGAGCTCCTTGGCGAGCAGAGTACATCAAAAAAGATAGACGCTTCTGAACTGTTCATGCTTGGCCTGTTCTCCTTGCTCGATGCAATGCTTGATTTAAAGATGGCTGAGATTATGAAGAAACTACCCGTGAGCCAACTTGTTAAAGAAGCGCTCATTGCTGGAAGCGGACCCTATGCGCCCTATCTTTCCATTGTTAAATATTATGAGCGTAATCAGCAGGATAAGTTGGCTTCTTTTTTTGCCCAAAAGGGTATTACCCCCGAACAGGTGAATGAGTACTACTTGACCGCCATTCGTTATGCCAGTGGGTTGATGTAACGCTGTGCAAGCACCTTCAGACGTAAAGCAGCAGTTTAATCTTGACACTAAAAAGGTATTTGCAGTAAATAATACGGCCACATTTTGCCGGAGTGGTGAAACTGGTAGACGCACTGGACTCAAAATCCAGCGGAGGCAACTCCGTGTCGGTTCGACTCCGACCTCCGGCACCAAAGAACAATAAGCCGCTTACCCCAGTAATACCGGGATAAGCGGCTTATTTGTTTTTAGAGGTGTCGTTTGTGTCTCTTGCCATGGTTTTTTATGACAGAAAAGAAAACAGAACCAAGAAAAGATACACAAAAGAATGCTGAAGACATTGGGTGAAGTCGAATGTTACTTAGTATTGACTATTTCAGGGGGGGAAATTACATTTGACCGTCATGGAAAAGTCCTACCTGTAAGGCCGCAAAAGGATGTTACTTCGATACTATCATGTCAGAGTACGGTCTTAACCACTAAAAGGAGAGAAGGATATGCACCTGCTTACCAGTGTATTGATCGCGGCTATTGTCGTGGGTAAGAAGCAGAATAAAGAATTGCAGGGAATGCCCATGCTGCATACCGGTCCCCTCCAGGTTCATCACGTACTTCCGGGAAGAATCCGCTTTATTATACCCAGCCTCAAAGATCATCATGAGGCCATGCGACCAGCTCTTGATCAATTGGCAAGCTTGAGTGGAATAAAAGAGGTTAAGCACAGCAGGGTAACCGGCAGTTTGGTGGTTCGGTTTGAACCCACTGTGATTCCTCCCGATCTCCTCTTTGCTGCCATTGCACGGCTGCTTGGTCTTGAGGAGGAACTTGACAGGCCAAAGCAAGCTTTTTTTTCAAGAGAGTTTTTGCGGCTGGCAAAAAATGTCAATCATGTGATATATGATGAATCCAGAGGGTTGGTTGATCTTCCCTCCTTGGTCAGCGTGACCCTGCTGATTCTTGGTGGTAGAAAGCTTTTTGTTGATCGATGGCAGTCTCTCCCAGGCGGAATCACGTTGATCTGGTGGGCCATAAACCTGCTCTCCTTTCGAAAGGTAGGGGGAGAGGGGTGAAGCTCCTTGGGTTGCAAGTGCTGGCAAAGCCAAAAGTGCTTCACAGCTGTCCAGGGAGAATCAGATTTTATCTGCCGTTTCTTAAACGGCTGGGAAAACAGCATCTTGAATTTGTTGAAATTGCTCGAAAATTGCTTGAGTCTCCTGAAGGAATAAAAACAGTTTCCGTAAGCCATGTGAGGGGCAGCCTATTGATGGAGTATGATCGAACCCTCCTTTCAGAGCAGGAAATCTGTGATTTTGTTTTCTCCTGTTACAAGGCTGTTGTTGCCAATAGGGAAAGCCTATCACAGTTGGCAGGACTCGGTCCCGAAGAAATGTTAGCACGTCTTACTCGATGGTTTGATGGGAATCTCCCTAAAAAACATTGGCTCGACACCGACAGGAGGCTTCCTATAGATGATCTCGGTTAAAAAAGTACCTTTGATGAATTGCGAGATCCGCCACTCTCTGAAAGGACGGATCAGGATTTACTGCCGTGGACTTGGATATTTGAAAGAATTTTCCGAGCAGATTATCCAGGAGTTGGCAGATGGTGTGGCAGTAAACTCTGTGGAACTCTCTACCATCAGCAGAACCGTTCTCATCACCTACAATGGTAAAGAAGCCAGTTCAGATGAAATCCTTGAGCGAGTAACCACCGTACTTGGCTCCTGGTCGTTGAGTGCTTTCAAAGAAGAGCGGGCCGAACGAAATGCAATGACCCTTCAGGAGCGACGACTACAGGAGGAGCCACTTGGTGTCAGATGGCAGCGGATTGCGGGGACATCCTTTTCGTTGTTATTTGCTTGGTTGCGACCCAGCCCGACGCCCCAGAGCTTTATCGGGAGATTTCTCTCAATGCCGGCCATAACCGCCATGGGGCTCGCCTGGCCGATTTTCTGCAGCGGCCTGAGATCTTTAGTGGTACAGAAGAGACCCAATGCCGATACTCTCAGCGCCAGCGCAATCGTGGCAAGCGTTGCTTCGGGGCAGGCTGTTTCAGCTTTGACCATTATTCTCCTTGCAGATGTTGCCGAGTTGCTTACTGCCTACACCATGGATCGCACCAGGAACGCGATCCGCGAGATGTTATCAGTGGGTGAAGAATTTGTCTGGAGACTTGATGCTAAGAATCATGAGGAGCGTGTTGCTCTTTCCGAGCTGCAACAAGGGGATCATGTCATTGCCAGAACCGGCGAGAAAATCAGTGTTGACGGTGTGGTAATTTCCGGGGAGGCAGCAATAGACCAGGCCTCCATCACCGGGGAATATCTTCCAGTCAATAAAAACAAGCGCGACGAGGTCTTTGCCGGGACGGTGGTCAAATCCGGACGGCTGGTGGTTGAAGCGAGGCGAGTAGGAGACAGTACCGCCATTGCCAGAATCATCAACTTGGTGGAAGAGGCCGCCCATAAAAAGGCGGCAATCCAGTCCAATGCCGACCGCTTCTCTGCCCAGTTGATACCTATAAACTTTGCTTTGGCAGTGCTGGTCTATTTTATGACTGGCCAAGTCAGTCGCGCCCTCAATATGTTGATCATTGATTATTCCTGCGGAGTGCGTTTGTCTACGGCAACGGCATTGTCCGCTTCAATCTGCACCGCTGCCCGCAGTGGCGTGCTGATCAAGGGAAGCAATTATATAGAGGCTCTGGCTGATATTAATACCATGATATTTGACAAAACCGGAACTCTCACTGTGGGGCGGCCGGTGGTAAGTTCTGTGATTTGCTCGGATCAGGAAATGGGTGAAAAGGAGTTGCTTTGCATGGCCGCCGCTGCAGAGGAGACCAGCAACCATCCGATGGCCGTGGCGATTATTGAGCGAGTGCGTCGAACAGGCTGGCAGCTTCCCAGGCATACCAACAATGAAATAATCACCTCGCGGGGGGTGACCACCAAGATACGCCGAAGCGTTATCAGAGTGGGGAGCCGCCGGTTCATGGTGGAAAATAAGATCAATCTTGCCGCAGTCGAAGATCAGGCAAAACGTATCGCTCGGCAGGGGGAAAATGTCATCTACATTGCCCGCGGTAAAAAATTGATGGGAATCATCGGTGTTCAGGATGTACTCCGTGAGGATATGAAAAAGGCCCTCAATCGATTGCGCATTCACGGTATGGACGATATTATTTTGCTTACCGGTGATGTGGAACAGCATGCGGAAATCGTTGCCTCGCGAATGGGCATGGATCGTTATCATGCCGAGGTTATGCCTGATGAGAAGGCTGAGAACGTCCTTCGACTGCAATCAAAAGGTACTTCGGTGGTGATGGTCGGTGATGGTGTCAACGATGCCCCTGCTCTGGCATATGCCGATGTCGGCATTGCCATGGGCAATACTCGTACCGATATCGCCATGGAGGCTGCCGATATCACTATCACTGGCGATAACTCACTGATGATCCCATCGGTTATTGAGCTCTCGCAGAAAACTATGAATATCGTCCGGCAAAACTTTATTACTGCCGTCGGCGTCAATACCCTCGGCATCATGCTTGCTTCCATCGGCGTGCTGCCGGTATTCTGGGGAGCAGTCCTGCATAATAGCTGTACCGTTGCGGTAGTGCTTAACTCATCGCGGTTACTGGTCCATAACATGGAGGACGTTTGATGCCATCGGTGCTGAGTCTTGTGATTGTGCACCAGTTGCCGGGGCGGTTACGGTTGCGACTGTCGAGGCCGTTGCGCGATCCGGATCGATTGCTGGACACCGTCAAGGGCCATGAAGGGCTGGTGGAGATTACGTATACGCAGGTGTCGCGTTCTGTAATGGCGCGGTTTGATCCGTTGTGTCTGCATGCAGAGGAAGTGACGCTGCGCGTGGCGCTGGCATTCGGGCTTGATGCCGGTGCGGAGCCCGTGTTCGTGAGGAAGCAAGTCAGGCATGAACCTATACAAGCCAGTGCGTGGGTTGCTGGCGCTATGCTCATGGTTGCTGTCGGAATGCGTATGACCGGGCAGCAAGGAGGGATGGTGGCACGCTGGGAAAGACTGGCCGGTATGGGCACGGCTGCCGCTGTAGTACATCACGGCTGGCGGGATATCCGGGAGCAGGGATACTTCGACCCTGGGGTACTGTCCCTGGGATATCTGGTAACGGCTTTCCTGCGGGGCAATTTACTGTGGGCTACCTCAATGACGTGGGCGGCGACGTTCATCGGTCGAAATCTCCTGCAAGGGAGGCAGGCTGGTATTATTGTGCGGCCTGTCCAGGCTGGAAGCTTCGATGGGGTGCCACACTATGAGATAGCTGTTTCCTCGGACGTAGAAGGGCGAGAAGGTGGCTGGCTGTTGATGCTGGCGCGCGGATTTACCGACTTGGTGTTAGCGGAAATTGGAGGACACGACATGTTGGGCGACATGCGTCACGTGGCACGTGTTCATGGAGAAGAACTTGAAGGAATGGGATGGATGCCGAATGGTATCCCACTACGATTCAAAAATAGATAAAAAGGAGTAACGAATGAGAATAAGTGTAGATCATATGACGGGATTTGCGGTCGGCATTGGGGTCGCTACCATGGGGTTCTACGTGTACAAGAAGAATCAGAGTAGGGTGGATGGCTGGTTGCGCCAGCAGGGTATCAATGTCCCGATGGCTGCATGTACTGATCCTGCGTCGTTGACACTGGAGGATCTGGTGATCGAGAAGGAGCGACTGGAGGATTTAATCGCCGAGCGAGAGATTGCCGCAAAGGAAGCAGCAAAGGGGTGAGAAGGCTACGCGTCTCTGAAGCAGATCCACCCGGCATAGCGGTTTTAGTATAGCTTCGCCTTCCTTCTTTCCGTAAGTGCAATGGTCTTGGAACTAACGCGGAGAAACCCGAAACCCATCAGCCTTACGCTTTACAAATGTTCTTGTTTTTATGACAGGAAATGAGGAGTAAGGTACTCAAGGCAAGGTTGCGCCGACTTGGCTCACTCGATGGTGAGGCATAAGGATTGGAGGGTTTTTTAAATATCAAGCAACATAATGTATTTCGTTTTAGAAAATCACCCCTTGGGGCGGACAGCGATTTGTATATTCAATACGTTTCGTGGTTTGAAAAAGAAAACCTATTGGGGTGATTACTCTTGGTCACGTGGTTATTGTTTTGCGCTGTTGGATTGGATGCTGAAAAGATATGCTGGTATAGAAATACCCAGAGGTCAAAGAGCGCCAATTAGACAGCCGTCAACAACGATTATTTTTAATGAAAAAGAAGGGGGCAGCACCTTGCCTTCTCAGAAGACAAGAGGCATTTTGTCCTCTTTTAGGGCAAACTCAATACCACTCCATTTCTAAGCTGCTTGTTCATTCATGCAGTGTAGTTGCATTTTTTCATGCTCGCCCTGCATAAAAAATGAAATCTCTGCAGTTAATACCAACACTGCACATTTAACCTGAAACGTGTTTCACCATATCTCACAGCACAAAGAACTTGGTACTTTTAAAATACTATAAACTGGTTAGTTGAATACCCTCTGGCAGGGATTGCTATCTGGAAAAGATGCCAGTGTCTTTCTCTCTGTTATTCCATTGAAATCGGACGGTTCCCGAGGAATCCGAGCACCGGGTTCATCTGATTTCGGACACTGAAATCCGCGAATTCGGGCTGTCCGGCCTGAACAAAGCGCTGTATTGGTCTTTTTTCTCTCAGGCATGAGGCATGATGATTTTTTTTCATCAACTGACCTTGGCATAAGGAGGTATCCCATGCCTGATGCGCCACAAGCCCATGATTCGATCATGGGAAGCCCCTGGAAAGCCCACGTAGAAGCACAACGTCAAAGTGGTCTGAGTCGTACCAAATATTGCAGGCGGCATCATCTCTCGTATACTGTGGTATTTGAGGCGCACAACCTCTCCTTTTTTACGCATAGACCACCATTTTTCTAAAATGGCCAACTTTTCCCGAATCGTTAACTCAACAAGTTCTCTCTGCCAAATTACTCCATACGTCGTTTCTTTTTCCTTTTGGTATCCGCATTGCTCTAAAAGCATTGTTTGCTTTTCCTTGGAATAGGCACTCTTTGTTAGCATGACTCTGGCTTCAATAAAATTTGGCCAGATAAGTCATATTGTGCCATGGAAAACCAGGTCCCAGAGAGACCAATAACCATGCCCCCCCCTTTGCGGTTTTGATAGATAATAATGAACCTAGGTTTAGGTTGCAGAAAAAATATTAAACTGCCTAGAAAATACTTTTTTGATTCGCCAAATTGTGATACGATCTCGGCCAAAATGATTTTTGATGGTGTTCAAAGGCGATTTTCGGGCTTATTCGCATCGAAAATTATATCAATAAACAAAAAGTTTTAAGAATGAGGAAAACAATGATTCTAAAACGTGGGACAGTCCTTTTGATGGCAGTGGTGATTACGTTGGCATTGATCACTAACGTGCAGGCAGAAGAAAAAAAACTGAAGATCGAAACGACCATCGGCCAGATTGCCGACCTGGTTAAACAGATCGGCGCTGAGCGAGTTGACGTGGGCCAATTGATGGGGCCGGGTGTTGACCCTCATCTGTACAAGCCGACTGCGGCCGATGCAGCCCGCCTGAGTAAAGCTGATATCATCTTCTACTCGGGTCTGATGCTTGAGGGACGCATGGCAGATCTGTTTCTCAAGCTGGCGCGACGCGGCGTAATCGCCTACCCTGTGACCGAGGCTATTCCCAAGGATCAACTGCTTGAGCCAGAAGAATTCGAAGGCCACTGGGATCCACACGTTTGGTTCGATGTGACCTTATGGAAAATGGGCGTACCAATAATTGTGAAAGGATTGAGCGAGGCCGACCCTGCAGGGAAAGCGATCTACGAAGCAAACGGCACTGCCCTGATGAAGCGGATGAGCGACTTGCATCAGTGGTGTTTAAAAAAGGCCAGGGAGCTGCCTGAAGAGGCTCGAATTCTGGTTACCAGCCACGACGCCTACAACTACTTCGGTCGACAGTATGGGTTCCAGGTAATTGGTCTGCAAGGCGTTTCGACTGTTTCCGAGGCGGCTCTGGCAGATGTAGCCAGTCTGGTTGATTTTATCAAGAAACAGAAAGTTAAGGCGATCTTTGTTGAAAGTAGCGTCAACCCGGCAGCAATCAAACGGGTGGCAGCTGACGCCGGTGTAGAGATCGGTGGTGAGTTGTTCTCTGATGCTATGGGAGCACCTGGAGAAATGCATGACGGTATAGATACCGGCACCTATGAAGGAATGGTTAAGTATAACCTGACAACCATCGTTAATGCACTTAAGTAAGCTTTTGCAGTAAGACCCCGAACCTGTTCAGGTTCGGGGTCGTTGTTTAGTATTTTGATTGTAAGGAGAACATATGTATATGTCTGCAGAAACGCAGGGGGGCGTGTCGCCCCTTGAGCTTCACTACCTCACCGTCGCTTACCATAAAAAACCGGTACTCTACGGTATCGACATGGAGATACCCGAGGGCCGGTTAGTCGGTATTGTTGGCCCTAACGGTGCCGGTAAATCAACGCTGATCAAAGCGATAATGGGATTGCTTCCCGTTTCTGCCGGGTGGGTTAAGATTTTTGGTAAGAGTTACAAGGAAAACTGCCATAGGGTGGGCTATGTGCCCCAACGGGAATCGGTGGATTGGGATTTCCCGGTCAGCGTGATGGACGTCGTGCTGATGGGACGTTACGGCAACCTCAAGTTGGCCCAGCGCCCCACCAAACGGGACAAGGATATCGCCCGGGAATGTCTTGAAAAGGTCAAGATGTTACCCTTTGCTAATCGTCAGATCGGGAACCTTTCCGGCGGTCAGCAGCAGAGGGTGTTTCTGGCACGTGCCCTTGCGCAGGAAAGTGACCTGTATTTAATGGACGAGCCTTTTGTCGGTGTCGATGCGGCAACCGAAGCGGCTATCATTGAAATCATGCAGAAACTGGTCGCTCGCGGCAAAACATTGCTGGTGGTTCATCACGACCTGGCGACAGCGAAAAACTACTTCGACATCCTGATGCTGATTAACATGCGTTTGGTCGCATTTGGTCCGACCGAAGAGGTCTTTACTGAAGAGATTTTGCAGGCTACCTATGGGGGGCGTTTGACGATCCTGTCGGATGTGGCGCATTCAATTAAGGAGCAAAAGGTATGAAGTGCCGTTATTCCACACTGTTACTGATGGTGGCGATCGGTCTACTGGCTTTTGTAGGGCCGGTTGAGGCGGCCAGGATCAGTGATATCACAGAAACTAACCTGATAGATCGCGCGGTGCGATTCTTTACCTTTCAGGATCCTTCTCTGCGCTATGCCTTGTTGGGCTCAATATTGCTCGGTATCTGCTGCGGACTGATGGGCGTTTTTCTTGTGGTGCGTAAGCTGTCGCTAATGGGTGATGCACTGTCGCACGCTGTCCTCCCCGGTGTCGCTCTGGGATTTCTCTGGAATATGGAAAAAAACCCGGTTGCAATTTTCATCGGTGCGGTTCTGGTTGGTTTGTTGGGAACAGCCACCGTTCAGTTGATCCGTAGTACCACCAAACACAAAGAAGATGCTGCATTGGGCTTTGTGCTCGCCTCTTTTTTCGGCATGGGGATTTGTCTGTTTACCATGATTCAGAACGTGCCGGGAGGGAACAAAAGCGGGTTGGACAAGTTTATGTTCGGCCAGGCTGCCGCCTTGGGCCAGGGCGATATCATTCTCCTTGGTATCGTCACTTTTGTCACGCTTATCACCATTCTTGTTTTTTACAAAGAATATAAAATATCCAGTTTCGACCCCGGATTTGCTCAAGCCTACGGGCTGCCGGTACAGGTGTTTCATTACAGTCTGATGTTGCTGCTCGCCTTCGCTATCGTTTCTGCTTTGCAGGCGGTGGGTGTGGTGCTTGTCTCTGCAATGTTAGTTATTCCGGCAGCGGCAGCTTTCCTGCTTACCGACCGGTTTGGCTGGATGTTGATCCTTTCCGCAGGCTTTGGGCTGGCGACAGGATCGATAGGCTCTTTTTTATCTTTTGTAGGGCGCAATCTGCCGACCGGCCCATTTATGGTCATCGCCGCCGGGTTGGTTTTCATGGCCGCTCTCTTCTTTGGTCCCCGCCATGGGATAGTTTCCCGCTGGTGGCGTCAACGGTCGCGCTCAGCACGAATCCGATGTGAAAACACGCTTAAGGCACTCTATCATGTGCTTGAAAACGGAGACTTTCAAGAGGAGTCTATCACTCTGTATGAATTCAGCCAGCACCGCGGAGAGCCAATTGAAACAGCCACCCAGCAGTGGAAAGAGCTGGAGAAATTGGGTTATCTTACCTTGCGCAACGATGTTGCTGCGTTCACTCCTGAAGGATGGCAGCGTGCCTGTGAAATCGTCCGCAACCACCGGCTGTGGGAACTTTATCTGACCAATGAAGCCCAGGTCGCAGACGACCATGTCCATGACGATGCCGAAAAGGTTGAGCACGTCCTTGGTGAAGAGGTTGTACGCCGCCTTGAACGTTGCCTTAACTACGCCCGTAAGGATCCACACGGTAAGCTGATTCCAAGTCTTCGCGATATTCATCAGCTCAATCCTGCAGGGGCCTTCGCAGCTACCAGAGCCAATACCGTAATCGGCTTTGGTAAGGAGACCTTATAATGATGAATCAACTGATACCAGCATTTAGCTGGCAAAAACATATCATAGATCCATGGATGATTGATTTTTCGACCTCGACATGGATCGTGTCCATGGGATTTTTTGTCACTGCGGCCTGCGGCCTGGTCGGCATCTACCTGTTACTTCGCCGCATGGCGCTGGTCGGCGACGCAATCAGTCACAGCGTTCTGCCAGGCCTGATTGTCGCCTTTATTCTGTTCAGGCACGCAAGTACGCCAGTAATCTTCTCCGGTGCACTTGGAGCAGGGCTTCTGACTGTAGCTTTCATAGAGTTTATTCACAAGCAATCACGGGTCAAGCCTGACGCCGCCATCTGCATCTCGTTTACCATCTTGTTTGCCATTGGCGTTGCAATGATGTCAAATTTGGAAACCCATGGCAGCTTTCACATCGATGCCGACTGCTTACTTTATGGTGAGATCGTTTTTGTCTCACTGGAACCCCATCTGATCGTGGGAGGCATCGAACTAGGGCCTCCTTCAGTATTGCGGATGGGAGCGGTTCTCCTGGTTGTGATAATTCTGATCACCTTCTTTTACAAAGAGTTGCTGTTAACATCCTTTGACCAGGGGCTGGCAAAATCTCTTGGTTTCAGAACTGGTGTCTGGCATTACGGCCTTATGGGGGTGCTTTCCATAGTGATTGTTGCCGCTTTTGAGGCAGTCGGTGCGATCCTGGTGGTAGCCATGTTGATTGTCCCACCGATGTTCGCCGCACAGCTATCTGACCGGATGTTTCCTCGTATGCTGCTGGTCGTGTTGCATGCTTTCCTCAGTTCCCTGCTTGGGTACCACCTGAGCGTCTGGCTCGCCTGCTCGGCCGCCGGTGCTATGGTTGTTGTGGCCTCCCTGTTATTTGTCATTGCCTGGGTGGGCACCTTGATTGATTTGCAAATTCAGCGTCGTCGCCTGCGTGAAGCACACACTCAGCCGAATATAAAGGGTGCTGCAGTACCGAATTAATCTCGAGCAAAGCGCTGCGGTTCGGTATATTTTTTATGAAACGATTGGCGCGATGCTTCAGGTAAAAACTGCATGACAACTGGCCTCTTTGTCGCTATAATAACTATGCGAATAAAGTCTTGTTATTTAACAACGTTTGAGCTTATGCTATCATCGACAAAAGAGGACTATTTAAGCACTATCTATAAACTGGAGGAGATGAGTGCGCAGAGGCTGATCAGTACCAGTGCTTTGGCAGAAGCAATGGGCTTGACCCATGGGACGGTCACTGTAATGGTGAAGAAGCTCGCAGAGGAAAAATTGCTTGTGTATGAGGCTTACAATGGTTGCGCACTAACCACCTTGGGGCTTAATGAGGCGGTCAAAATTGTTCGTCGGCACCGCTTGATTGAAACCTTTTTAGTGCAGGTCATCGGGCTTGACTGGTCGGAAGTTCATGATGAAGCGGAACGAATGGAGCACGTTATTTCCGATCGAGTGCTTGAAGGTATCGATAAATTACTCGGCTATCCCGAGGCTGATCCCCACGGTGATCCTATCCCACGTGAAGAGGAAAACCTGAAGGCTTCCCCATTTATCAGACTTTCTGAATGTTGTACAGGAAACCGTTACCTGATTGATCGTATTATGGACGAAAACAAGGATTTTCTTCTCTTTGTTGGATCCAAAGGCCTGATACCAGGGGCCGGTATTGTGATTGAACAGTTTCAGCCTGAGGCCGGGGTGATTCAAGTACGGATTGAAGACGGAGACTTGGTTCCTCTTGGGTTTGATACAGCCGCCAAACTCCTGGTGTCAAACGTAACGTGTTGAAGCTAAACACTTTTTGTGTTTTTCATTGTGCTGTTTCTCTGGATACGCTCTTTCTTTTTTGTCCAGGTAGCCCGATATCGTGGTACCATGTTGTAATTACCTTATAATTAAATTGGTAGCCAATCACGGGTACTTTAGATTTGTGCAAGCACTCTTTTTCGCTCTACAAGAGGATGCGGGAAAGAGTGATCGTGCAAAGATGAAGTCCCCGTGAACAGCTACGTTTACTGTTCTTTTTGAGTACGCCTTCTCATGTCAGCCGATTTGCTGAACCGGTTTCTACACTGGTCCACCGAGGCCAGGCCTGAGTGAGAGGTTTACAATTCTTCGCCAGATTTTTCGAGAACGAAGCATTTGATGATTTCACCTGCTGAGTGCGTTTTTCAGACAGGTGAATATCAGTATTTTTGCATCGTACTTTCAATTGTTACTATCTGTTAAGGACGGTTTTAGAGCATTTTTTCCATGGATTTTATCCTGGTAAAGAATGCAATTCAGTTCCAAAAAGGTTTAAGGTTGACAGATTTTCTCGCTCAATACGGTGACGAAGCCAATTGTTACCAGGCCCTGTGCAAATTCCGTTGGCCCAATGGATTTGAATGCCCAGATTGCGTTCCCACTGGTCACTGCCACATTGGTTTACGCAAAGTCCTACAGGGCAATCATTCCTGCACGTAAACCTCCTTGACAACGGGGACCATCTTTTCCTCAACCAAACTTCCACTTACCGTCTGGTTTCTTGCAATATATTGTATTACCTAATCCAGAGACGGAATTTCTTCTTTAAACGAGGCTCCCATTCTCGGTGTTTCAGTCAATACCGCACTCGGCTTGAAGCATAAACTCCAGCAAACCATGAAAGAAAGAGATGACGGACAACCGTTGCGTAAATTGGTCGTCATTGATGACACATATTGGGGCGGTACAAGAAGTGATGGTGTCTGTGGATGAGGCGCTACAGGAAAGACTCTTTTTTTGCTGCAATCTCTCTGTCTTCAGAGGGCCATCCTCAAAAAATGCGGATGAGCCGGGTTATCGCGGTTTTACTGAGGATGAATTGACTGCATGGGCCAAAAAGCATTTGTCTCCAACCACGATGGTTGTTCCGGCTGAATTGAACTATTGCCCTGGAATCAAAGAGTCGAAGTGTGAGCACGAATCAATGTGGCCTGCCTGGCGTATGTTGCCATGTGCACACCGCCGATGCCTCAGCACCTCCTAAAGCTGGCTGAAGTTCGTTGTTAAGTACATTTTTTATTCTGTCAAACTTTTTTAACTTACCTTAACCCATTTTTAACCCATCGTTTATTATGGTGCTCGCGAAACAAGAAGTAATCCCGTCAACGTCGGGATGTGCACCTATATATTGAGGGAATTCTATGGAGTTTCAAGAGATTGTTGCTGGTCTGCTTGCAGGATTCCTGTTGAGTATCGCAACCATACCACATGATAAGGAGTGCTGATTATGGCATCTCTCCCAAAAGGATGGATTCGACTGGCTTGGATATTCGTGATTGGTGGCGCAATCATTGGATTGACCGCCGCCATTATCCTTTACGACACGACAGGCAGGCCTTGGGAAGCACCGTTGATGGCGTGTGCAGCATTGGCGTGGCTCTTTGTTGCCGCTTGGGGACCGCAGGCAATCGCCTGGTCACAAGAGCGCCGGTATGAAAATGAAGCTTCGGAAGAAGCAGAGGGTGAAACTGACGAAGCGTCTTCCACTCAGAAGCGGCTGAGTAAACTGCAAAACATCTATAAGAAGAAAAGTCATTGGTTTCAAGCTGTTCTTGTTTTAGTGGGTGCCAGCGGATCGATCGCTTCCTGGTTGTTGGCCTGGCCAAAGGTACATGATCAGCATATCTTGATTTGGTTTGGCCTTGTCGGTTTATTGTCATTCCCATCCTTAATTCTCAGCAATGTGCTGGCTAGTCATCCCAGTAAAACATGTTCCCGGCAAGCACGCTTTATGCGGTTTGCGATGTTTTCATTTCTCGTCATTGGAATAGGGACGGCTGTACAGAGTCTTTCCCTTCCTGCCGATATTGTGGTTGGCGATGCGTCGATCAGTGTCTGGGTAATGCGTTTACTGGCTTTTATGCACATCTTGCTGGCATCAGAATGGATTATCCGGGCATTTCTGTCGCCGTTTCTACCAAAACGTTCTGCAGATCGGCTTAATGATTCATTCCTCCTGGTACTGATTGGTGGTGGCCAGCCAGACGATTCGTTCGGCGATCGCCTGCAAGATCAATTCGGCATCGACATCAGTCAATCCTGGGCAGTCCAATTCATTCGCCGCAGTAGCATGTGGTTGCTCATGATATTTGCCATTGCCACATGGCTTTTGAGTGCAATTACGACGTTACGTGTGGAAGAACGTGGAATCTATCAGCGCATGGGACATGTCTCGAAAGAGCTTATGGAACCGGGCCTGCATGTGCATCTTCCCTGGCCTTTTGGCTCCGTCCGCCGTTTGAGTTACGGAAAAATCGAGGGAGTACGCCTTAATGCAGCCGATAATTTATTTGTAGCTGATGTTATCACAGACATTGATGCACCTTCAAACAGGAGCAATGACAGAATTTGGTCCAAAAGTCACGGTGAAGAGCTTTTCCTGATGATTGCCAATCATCCCCGACTAACCAGTAGTGATGGCGATACCTATGACTCGCAACGACCTTACGAGCTCTATCACGCGGATGTGGTCATTACATATCGTATTGGGTTTGATCCGACTTCAGCGCTTCAAGCCGTTTATTATCTGGACGATCCAGGTAGTCTTATTGCCAGAATTGGTCGGCGAGAGTTGATCGAACTCTTTAATAGTCGGACTGCCGAGGATTTGCTCTTTGCGGACTTTTCCGAGTTTTCAAAAGCCTGCCATGCATCCGTTCAGGCAAGTCTGGATGAGCTTCATTCAGGTATAGATATCGTGGATGTCATTTTTGAAGCGGTACATCCTCCTATCAAGACTGCGCCTACCTTTCATCGTGTGCATGGTGCAGAAAAAGAAAGCGTTGCTCTGGTTGATATCGAACGGGCCAAAGCAGAAAAGGAACACGCCACAGCGCAGATAACGGCATCTCAAGTGCTTGATCAGGCTGAAGCCGATGCCTTCAACACCATAGCTTTGGCAAGAGCCGAGCAAGTTGCTTTTCTTGCTGAGCGCCAGGCTGTTAAACGTCAACGTGAAGTCTTTACATTCGAACGTTCCCTTCAAGTTTATGAAAAGACGTTCACGAATAAAAATCTCATTATTGTTGACCCCGATATCAGGGCTAACCAAGGATTTGTTGTGGATCTGCGCGAGCATTTGCACGGGCAATAACACCAAAAAAGGAATCAGACATGAAATATCTTCGTTTGCCTCGACTGTGGCTTGCCTTCATCCTTTTGCTTCTTGCAATCGCAGCCGCATGTATTGTTACTATCACTCCCGATCATAGCCTTGTTGTCACCCGTTTCGGGCATCCCACACGTGTTCTTGTAGAGAATGGTATTGGCTGGCGCTGGCCAGCTCCCATCGAGCGTACGATTCGTATTGACAACCGCCTGCACTCAACGTCATCTGGTTTTATCAATACACCTATTGCAGATGGAGATGCTGTATCGACATTGACCATGGAGGTTTTTTGTGTGTGGCGTGTCCCTCGCCAGGAGGAGGTTGTAGTGACCTTTCTCCGCAGTTTACTTAATAACCATCTGCAGGCTGCCGACCGCTTACGCAAAATTATGCAGTCCAAAATGCAGGAAATTGCAGGGAATTTTCAGCTGAAACAATTTGTCAATGTTCAGGAGCAGGCTACGCAGCTGGTCAGCTTTGAAGAACAGATTACAGCAAGTGCCCGGCGTGGCTTATTAGAAAAATACGGTATCGAGCTGCTTGCTGTTCATTTAGAACGTATGCAGGTGCCAAAAAAGACCATTGGCAGCACCATTAAGGCCATGATCAAAGAACGCGAAGTGCTGGCAGAGCGTATTCTCGCCGTAGGCAAAGCCAAAGCGGGTCAGATTCGCTCGAAGACGAAAAGTCAAGCCCGAACCATAAAGGCCAAGGCTGAAGAAAAAGCCGCAAGTATTAAGGCTAAGGCTACAGAAGAAGCCAACAAAATCTACGCTGACGCGCATCGCGAAGACCCGGAGCTGTACCGATTCAAGCGTAGTCTGGATAGCTTGGAAAGTATTGTTGGCACTAAAACGCGTATCGTTATTCGCGCAAATGCGGCTCCATTTGAAGCACTTGTAAATACACCGGGGGAAAGCAAGTGAGCGAGAACCACAATGTGCAGCAACAGACACATGTACAAGATCAAGCGCTGGCTCGATCCATGCGATCAGCCTTGCGCTTCATTATCGCCTTGATGGTGGTGCTGGCACTTGTTTGGCTTGGTAGCGGCATGGTCTCCGTACCTGCTGACCAGGAAGCGGTCGTTATAGCCTTTGGTGATGCGCGCGTGAAAGCCAGTAAAGGTGGTGGACTTCTCCTATGTAAGCGCCTCATAAAGTACTTCTATTTTTTCTTTCAGGCATGAGGCATGATGATTTTTTTCATCAACTCATCTTAGCTTAAGGAGGTATCCCATGCCT
>PDWI01000664.1_pt1 | contig 55565 bp, 50 predicted proteins | sample 1430891 | NCBI WGS metagenome assembly PDWI01 (sample SAMN01162508, study PRJNA174530) | Oral metagenome, whole genome shotgun sequencing project. | biome: Marine environment; feature: Marine mammal; material: Swab sample of the gingival sulcus; isolation source: swab sample of gingival sulcus... | reverse complement strand
AGATAAGACTGCTAAGGAAAAGGGTGGTTTTTCTGGTTATGAGTTCGTTAAGACTACGACTGATAAAGATGGTAATGTGACACACCATTTTAAGAAGCTTGCTCCTTTGCCGCAGACAGGTGGCAATACAATGCTGGTCAGTTTGTCTGCAATGCTCATGTTGCTAACAGGTGCACTATTAGTTCTGATTTCCCGTAGGAAAGAAGAATAATAAAATATTGTAAATATTTTTTAGAGCTAGAGTAAAATCTAGCTCTATTTTTTTGCTATTTTGCATTTATTAAGGCTAGCTAGACTTTTTGTCTATTAACCTTACTTTTAACAATGACTTTGTATATGACATAAGGGCTAGGGAAAACATCTTGATAGTTTTACAAAAGTCATAATTCTAAATTTAGTTAGATTTTTATGAACTGGAATTTAAATTATTTAAATTCCAAATGGTATTAAAATTCCTAATTTTGTAGAAATCCCTCCACGCTATTTTTCATTGATATTTCAAAAAAAATTTTGAAATTACTTTTAAAAAAGGCTTGCATGTGGGTGAAAATGGAGTAAAGTGGAGTTAAGGAAATTAGTTAGGGGGTGGGCTATGCTACTCGGCGCGTACGAACCGCGATTAGACGATAAGCGTCGCCTAATTCTCCCTGCCAAATTCCGTACCCAACTTGCTGGTGGTTTGGTAATCACCAAAGGGCATGACCGCTGTTTGTATATTTACTCTTTGGCTGATTTTGAAGAGTTTTACCACAAACTGCAAAAAGCTCCAATTACGGTCAAAGAAGCTCGTAATTACAGCCGTATGCTTATGGCTTCGGCAAGTGATCAAATTCCAGATAAGCAAGGGCGGATTACAGTTCCTAGTGATCTATGCAGATATGCGGGAATTGATCGTGATTTGGTGGTTGCGGGAGTGGGCAATCACGTTGAGGTTTGGGATAAACAGGTTTGGGAAACGCTGGTAGCGGAGAATGAGCCCGGTTATTCGGATCGGGAAGAGGAACTAATCTCGGGAGTTTTGTGAAAATCTAGCTTCCTATCATCATCTGGAGATAATTCCCCAATTTCCAGCTGATGATGGGGAACTAGGTAGGCACAAATACGTAGAAAGGAAGGTTTAAGATGACGCGACTTAATGCAGCTAATAACGCGCTTCATGAACCGGTTTTTTTGCGTGCGTGCGTAGATCTTTTTGCCCCGATATTGGTAGCAGAAAATACTACTTTTATTGACTGTACTTTGGGTATGGGTGGGCACACGGAAGCAATATTAGATAACTTTCCCAATGTGCGTGTAATTGGAATTGATCGTGATCCGCAAGCACTAGAATTGTCACAAGCGCGTTTAGAACGATTTGGTGCACGTTTTCAAGCCGTTCACACCACTTATGATCACGTTAATGAGGTGGCTCGTGAATATGGTCTGGGCGGCAAAGTTAATGCGATTTTAATGGATTTAGGCATATCCTCTTTGCAAGTAGATGAGGTAGAGCGCGGTTTTTCATATTCTCGTCCGGCACCTTTGGATATGCGTATGGACACCAGTACAGGGGTTTCGGCACGTGAACTGTTAGCGGATATTAGCGTTTCTGATTTAATTTATATTTTGAAAACCTATGGTCAGGAACGCTATGCAAAATGGATTGCTACCGCAATTGTGCGTTATCGCGATAAACATGAGCTTAAGACCACGGATCAGTTGGCACAAATAGTTAGTGATACTGTTCCCAGAGCAATGCAAGCAAATTCGGGGCATCCTGCCAAACGTACTTTTCAGGCCATTCGGATTGCAGTTAATAACGAATTACAGATTTTACAGACTGCTGTACCGCAAGCAATTGATGCTTTGGCAGTAGGAGGACGTTTGGTCGTTGAATCCTATCATTCGTTAGAAGATCGCATTGTAAAACAGGCGTTAATGCAGGGTACAAAATCGGCAACACCATTGGGTTTACCGCTGGAATTGGAAGATCATCAACCATTTTTGCAGTTGCTTGTTAAAGGGGCAGTGCAGGCTGACGAACAAGAAATTTCATATAATCCACGTTCCGCATCGGTGCGTTTGCGGGCTGTAGAAAAACTTAAACCAACACCAAAATATTATTTTGATAATTTACGGGAGCAAAATTATGAATACCGCTAGTTATGCAGTGTCGCGACGTTCGGTAGTTTCTACTTCTCGCCCGGTGGTGCACGCACCGGATTTGCGTATCGTTCCTACGCCAGCTTCATCGCGTGGAGTACTTACAACGGTATTTTTGTGCGCGTTGATTTTTCTTTTATCACTTTGTGGGGCATTTTATTTGAATACGCGTATGGTACAGGGAGCTTATGAAATTAAAGGTGTAGAAACGCGACTTGTTGAGGTTAATTCGCGTATTGATACCTTAGAAGGGGAAGCTGTTTTTTATTCTACTTCTGATGCACTTAATAAAACTGCTACAAAATACGGTATGGTTCCTGCCAACAATACGCAGTATTTAGATATAAAATCTAAATAGTTGGCGGAACGAGGTGGAGATAGTTGGCAGAAAAAGAATGGCAACAGCGATATCGTGATTTTGTTCTGTCCCGAAATGGTTTTCCCGCTATTTTTAGATTGACGGAAAAAAGGCTTGTAAAAACTTTTTTTATAATTTTACTTGCGGTTTTATTGTTGGTGGGCAAATTAGTTTATTTACAAGTTGTTAAAGCTGGTGAACTATCCGAAGTTGCTAGCGTATTTCGGGAACGTTCTTATGAGCAAGAGGCTCGACGTGGTGATATTTTAGATGCAAACGGTGCAATTTTAGCAAAATCGGTTACTCGTTATAACGTGCGTGTAGATCAAAAATTGATTAAGCACTACGTTTATAAAAAAAATGACGAAGTTATGGGTACGGGTGCGGCTGCCGCGGCAAAACAACTTTCGCCAATTCTAGGTATTGACCAGGCAGAGTTGGGCGGAATTTTGCTTGGCGGTGTAGAAAAAGGCCAGTGGGTAAAAGTAGCAGCAGATATTTCTCCCGATACTTGGCAAGAAATTAATAAGCTGGATATTACGGGTATTTATCCAGAACGTTATATGAAACGACTCTATCCGAATGGAAAAGTGGCGGCACCAATTATTGGCTTTTTAGGGCAAACCGATGAGGATACTACAATTCGGGGACGCGCTGGAATTGAACAGCAATTTGATACGGTCTTAGCTGGTAAAAACGGTAAATTAACCGTTGAAGTTGGTCCGGATGGTACGGTTTTTCCCTACAGTAAACGGCAGGACATTCCTTCGGTTGATGGGCGCAATGTGCGTTTAACAATAGACCGTGATTTGCAACAAGTGGCGGAAAAGGCTTTGGAAAATTCCGTGCGTGGCTATAAGGCACAGTGGGGTAGTGCCGTGGTTATAGAGATTGCTACGGGACGAGTTTTAGCAATGGCTGATAGTAGTCTTGATGGAGGTAAATTGCCATGGACTTCTCGCGCAGTTAGTGCGGTTTTGGAACCGGGTTCTGCTGGTAAGGTGGTTACCTATGGTACGGCAATTAATGAAGGTGTAGTTAAGCCTACGGATATTTTTACTAATCCCTATAGGTATCGTACTGCTGATGGAGAAACGATTAAGGATAATAGTCCACACGATACCGTAAATATGACGGTTTCGGGTATTATGGCAAAATCTTATAATACCGGCTTAGTGCAAATTGGTACAAAGATTCCAGCTAAAACTCGTTATCAGTATTTGCGTAATTTTGGTTTTGGACAAAAAACTGGTATTGAACTTCCTTCTGAGAATTCTGGTATTTTACGTCCTTATGAACAGTGGGATCGTCGTTCTAATTATACGAGCATGTTTGGGCAAAGTTATGCGGTTACTCCGTTACAATTAGCGCAAATGGCGGCAATTATTGGAAATAAGGGGATGCGTGTACCGGTCCATATTATTGATGGGGTCTATGATGAAAAGGGCAATTATGTGCGTGCACGCCCTAAAGGGCAAAAGCGTGTATTAAGTACTAAGTCAGCAGATGTGATGTTGAAAATGATGCAGGGGGTTACGCAACAGGGATCTACTGGTCTGCGGGCTGCGGTAGATAAATATAATGTCGCAGGTAAAACCGGAACAGCACAGGTAATAAATTCCAGTGGTCAAGCGGTAGCTAATGTAGGTACTTTTGCTGGGGTTATTCCAGCAGATAATCCAAAAATTGCTATGTCTGTAATGGTCTATACCAAACAGCAACCCGGATATGGTGGAACTTTGGCGGCTCCGGTTTTTGCGAACGTTGCTAAATTTGCGATGCGACAAATGCACATAGCACCTTCTAGTGCGGAACTTTATAGATATCCTTGGTACGCTAACGAAGTTAAGAAAGATTAACGCATGAAAAAAATGTCTTTTTCTGAGGTTGTGGCGGTTTGTGCAGGGCAGGCGTTTTTATCTGAAATTACGGATATCAATGCTACTAGTAAGCAAAATGCGATTATTAGTGGAGTAACAAGTGATAATCGTAAGATAACATCTGGTGATTTGTTTGTAGCCATTAAAGGTGAACGAGTTGATGGTAATGTTTTTGCTGCCGATGCTATAGCGGCGGGTGCGGTTGCAGTTTTAACAAATAATGTAGAAGTAGCTTTAGCTAGCGGTGTAGATAAAATACATTTGATCGCAGTGGCTGACCCGATTATGGCGCTAGGGAAATTAGCTCGCGCCTCATTGGCGGCATTACGAGCGGAAAAAGATTCCCAATTACGGGTAATTGGGGTAACTGGTTCGGTGGGTAAAACTACCACTAAAGACCTGTTGGCACAGCTTTTAGCTTCGCGAGGAGACATTATCGCTCCGCCTAATTCTTTTAATAATGAATTAGGATTGGCTTTGACCGTATTACGTGCTGATGAAAATACGAAAACTTTAGTGCTGGAAATGGGTGCGGATGAAGCGGGAAATTTAGCCTATTTAACCGAGATTGCACCCCCTGATATTTCGGTAGTGTTGTGTGTGGCGCGAGCACATTTAGGTAAGTTTGGTTCGGTAGAAGCAATTACCACGGAAAAAGCACAGATTTTAGTAGGCACGCGTAAAAATGGGCATGCTATTTTGAATGCGGATGATCCGCGAGTATTAAGCATGACAAAACTCGCACATACTGCGATTTCATATTTTTCCTTAAATTCTAAACAAGAAGTTTATGCTACGAATATTAGTGATGTGCAGGGTAACGCTACCTTTATTTTACATGCACTGAATAGGCAGGCAGAAATTCGGTTACAACTGTTTGGCACTCATCATATTTATAATGCTTTGGCGGCAGTTTCAGTGGCAGTAGCTTTAGAAATAGATTTTACTACTATCGTTGAAGCGTTAAATTCCGCAGGTGCTGTGAGTGCACATCGTATGAGTGTACATAAACTTAATCGAGCTACGATTATTGATGATTCTTATAATGCAAACCCCGATTCAATGCGGGCAGCGGTTAAAGCCTTAAGTTTAATTGCAGGAAATCGGCGTAAAATTGCGGTGTTGGGAGCAATGCTGGAATTGGGCGATGCTAGTGAAATAGAACATGAAACTTTGGGAAATATTTTAGTTTCACAAAATGTTGAGGTGGTTTTTGCAGTTGGTAAAGGCTTAGAAACTTTGGTTAAGACTTGCCGTAATGGGAAAATTTCTGTTTTTGAATGTGTGGATATAGAACAGGCAAAACGAGAGCTTCTCCCAGAATTGCAGGAGGATAACGTAATCTTACTAAAGGGCTCAAATGGTTCTAAGATTTGGAAAATTGCGGATGAACTGATTGGAGATAGGGGATAAATGCTATCAATTTTAGTTGCGGGCATGGTTGCTTTGGTGGTAACCCTATTTGGTACCCCATTATTCGTTACATTACTTCGTAAACATTCCTATGGGCAGTTTATTCGCGAAGATGGTCCGACTTCGCATCAGACTAAACGCGGTACTCCTACTATGGGTGGTCTTATTATAATTTTTGCCACCGTACTGGGATATTTCTTTGCTAATTTGATTAGTTTACGCGTGCCACATTTATCGGGGCTACTTTTATTATGGTTAATGGTTGGTTTAGGCTTTATTGGCTTTTTAGATGATTTTACTAAGGTGCGTAAAGAACGTTCTTTAGGTCTTACACCCGCATATAAAATGATTGGCCAAGGAGTTGTAGGTATTTCGTTTGCAGTGTTAGCACTAAAAATACGGCATGGCTCGGGAATATCTGCTGCGAGCACCGGAATTTCTTTCGCGCGTGACACTAAAATTAATTTAGCTTTTGCCGGTGTGGGATTAGGTCTGATTCTATTTGTTTTATGGGCAAATTTCTTAATTAGTGCCTGGTCTAATGCCGTAAATTTAACTGATGGCTTGGACGGTTTAGCAGCGGGTTCATCTATTGTTGCTTTTTCTTCGTATGTGATAGTTACGATTTGGCAGTCTTATCAAGCCTGTTCTTCGGTTATTACCATTTCTCCGGGTTGCTATAACGTGCGTGATCCACGTGATTTAGCAATTATTAGTGCCGCTATTGTGGGTGCTTGTCTGGGGTTCTTGTGGCATAACACTTCTCCCGCACAAATTTTTATGGGCGATACTGGATCATTGGCACTTGGTGGTGCTTTTGCGGGTCTATCCATTTTGACCCATACCGAAGTATTGGCAATTTTCTTGGGTGGCCTTTTTGTACTGATAGTGTTATCGGATGTAATTCAAATTGGTTTCTTTAAGATAACTGGTAAACGTGTGTTTAGAATGGCTCCACTGCATCATCATTTTGAATTAAAAGGTTGGAAAGAAATTACAATTGTAGTTCGTTTTTGGCTTATTGAAGTATTTTTAATGGCGCTAGGTATAGGCCTATTTTATGCGGAATGGTTGGCATTGCAATGAGGACCATTCCAGGGGCAGATTTTTTTACAAATAAAAAAGTTGCGGTTTTAGGGCTGGGTAATTCTGGCAAAGCCAGTGTAGAAGCATTGGCAAACCTTACTTCTGCGCAAATTAGTGTTTGGGATCAAAAAGAAGACGCTATTAGTACTTATCTTGGTAATTCGCAGATTGCAAAAGCTATTGCCATAGCTGATCCTAAGATTTTAGCTAATGAATTACTTTCTTGGCAGCCAGACTTAGTTATTATTTCTCCCGGTTTTCCGCAAACAGGAAGTGTTTGGCAAACTTTATTAGCTGCTAAGGCTACGGTGTGGTCGGAAATTGAACTTGCTTGGCAATTGCGGGCACAACATGAAGATGGCTCTTATGCTCCTTGGTTGTGTGTCACAGGAACAAATGGTAAAACTACTACCGTGGAAATGTTGGCGCATATTCTTAATACTGCGGGGATGAATTTAGTGCCCATTGGAAATATTGGGAATCCAGCAGTTGCTGAGGTGAGCAGGATAGATGAGTCGGCGTTTCCAGTATTCGTATTGGAACTTTCATCTTTTCAACTGGCGGCTACTACATCAATGTCGCCATGCAGTGCAGTGTGCTTAAATATTGCAGACGACCACTTAGAATGGCATAATTCTAAAGCTGAATATCAAGAGGCAAAAGCACAAATTTATGCTCATACTCAGAGTGCCTGTATTTATCCGGTAGGTGATAATGAAGTGCAGGAAATGGTAGATAATGCGGATGTTGTGGAAGGGGCCCGCGCAATAGGCATTACTCTGGGTTTGCCCGATGTGGGGCAAATTGGGATTATTGAAGACTTGGTGGTAGATCGAGCATTTTGTAGTAACTATTATCAACAGGCATTACCGCTTTTTGAGTTTGCTGATTTGGCACATTTAGACGTTTTGGGTACCGGAGTTCCACGTCATTTACTGCAGGATGCAATGGTTGCAGCAGCTTTGGCACGTTCTATTGATGTTGATCCGAAAGATATTGCTTTAGGTTTACGTACTTTTCAAGTTGATGCGCATCGTAATGAACTGGTAGCTGTAAAAAATGAAATTCGCTGGATTGATGATTCAAAAGCCACCAATACTCATGCGGCGCTTACCGCTTTGCAAATGCAGGAAGATAAGAATGTAATCTGGATTGTGGGCGGGCAGGCTAAAGGAGTAGAATTTACAGATTTAGTAACCAAAGTACGGTCTAAACTGGCTGGGGTAATCGTAATCGGTAAAGAACAAGAAATTTGGCGTAGGGCATTAGAAACGGTTTCGATACCAAAAGTTTTTATTGATACTGAAAAAAATATTATGGAAGCAGTTGTTACGAAAGCATTAGAAATAGCATTACCAAATAACGTAGTGTTACTTTCTCCAGCGTGTGCTTCGCTTGATCAATTTGTGTCGTATGCAGATCGGGGAGCCCAATTTGCGCGGGCAGTGCACAAGAGTTTAGATCTTTCTAAGGGAAATGAGAACAAATGAATTCTTCACGTATAAATTCGGTTTCTAATGTCCCAAAACACATCATGCATTCTATGGAAATTTCTCCACAACGTCGGGACTTACTACAACGGGCACTAATTGCGTTATTGGCACTTATTTTTATTTTGACTACCTTTGGTGTTTTAATGGTTTTTTTGGCTACGGCTGCTTCAGAAATTCGGGCTGCAGATCTGTATGGCAAGCAAGATAGATTATTTGGTGTAGCAATTAAACAGGTATTTTGGGTGATTTTGGGTGTCTTTGGCGCATTGGTGATTACGCGGTTAATTAAGCAAAAAATATTGGAAAAATTAAGTCACGTTATTTTTGGGTTTGCACTATTAATGCAATTTTTGGTTATGTTTATTGGTACTGACGTCGGCGGTAATCGTAATTGGATTCAAGTGGGTCCAGTAAATATTCAACCTTCTGAATTTTTGAAATTAGCACTCATTATTTGGTTGGCATTTACGTTACAGCCAATGCGGGTAGCTGATTTTAACTCTAAAAAAATGTTAGTGCCTTTATCTGGCTTTTTAATGGCAATTGCTTTGGTAGTGTTACCAGGGGACTTGGGTACCGCATTGATTTTCGTTTTAATTGGTGGCGGAATGTTTTGGTTAGCGGGAGTGCGAGCACGTCATTTTATTTTAGTTTTATTGTTTTTAACAATTTTTGCTGGCATTGGAGTTTTAATTCGTTCCTCCCGTCTAAATCGTCTTATTGAATATTTTATGAACATTTTTTCTATTCCGGATATTGATAATCCTACACAAAGTGATTTTGCATTGTTTGCCTTTGGTAAAGGTGGCTTGCGCGGGGTCGGCTTAGGGGCGGGACAAGAAAAATGGTATGACTTAAAAGCTGCCCATACCGATTTTATTTTTGCGGTTATCGGTGAAGAATTAGGCTTATTTGGCACGCTTTTAGTGGTGTTTTTGTATTTGCTTTTAGCCATTACCTTTTTTGTTATTAGTCTTAATCACGTAAACCGCTTTGGACAATTAGTTACTATTGGGGCGGCACTGTGGATTTGTGGGCAAGCATTTTCTAATATGTTGGTTGCCGTAGGTTTATTTCCCGTTTTTGGGGTGCCTCTGCCACTGCTATCTCAGGGTGGATCATCCACGCTTGCGGTGTTGTTGATGGTTGGGGTGGTAGTCTCTACGCTTTTTGCTGTCCCCGGGGTACGTAAAGGATTGCGGATTTGGGATCGTAAGGCGAGTTCTGCCAGTGCAATAATTAGGAAGAATAATGGCTAATTCAAAGTTATCAATAGTTTTTGCTGGTGGAGGGACTGCTGGTCATATCAATCCGCTCTTAGCTACCGCTAAAGCAGTGCAGAAATTGATGCCAGAAGTAAAAATAAATGTGGTTGGTAGCGAGCAGGGTTTAGAAACTGAATTGGTGCCAGCCGCGGGATATCAATTGCAGTTAATTGATAAAGTTCCTTTTCCACGTCGTGTAAATCGTTCTTTTTTTCAGTTTCCTTTTGCTTTTAGGCATGCTATAAAGCAGGCGGAAAATATTATTACTGAAGCGGATGCGGATGTGGTAGTTGGTTTCGGTGGTTATATTTCTACTCCCGTGTATTTAGCAGCTCGTAAACGTCGTATTCCAATTGTGATTCATGAGGCTAATGCGCGTTATGGACTGGCTAATAAACTTGGTGCACGTTGGGCAAAACTTGTGGCTATTACCTTTCCTTCTACGGAGCTTAAAGCACGTAAAGGAGAAACCTTAAATTTAGGTTTACCTATGCGCGAGGATATTACGCGTTTAGCGCAAGACGTATTGTATAAACAGTCGCTACGAGAAAAGACTGCTCGTGAATATGGTTTTACACTAGATAAACCAATTTTAGTAGTTACCGGAGGATCTTCGGGAGCAGTACACGTTAATGAGACCGTGGCGCAATCAGCACAGGTGCTTATTGAGGGCGGAATTCAAGTCTTACATATTACGGGCAAGAATAAATCGGCATCGGTTTTAGAAACTATTGGGAAGCTATCTGAGCATGGGTACCGCGTAATTGAATATTTGAACGGTATGGAATCTGCCTATTCTTTAGCAGATTGTGTGATTACTCGTTCTGGTGCAGGTATGGTTGCAGAAGTTTCTGCACTGGGATTGCCGACAATATTCGTGCCACTGCCTATTGGTAATGGAGAACAGGCACGTAATGCACATGACGTGGTAGAAGCAGGCGGAGCTTTGTTAGTGACGGATGCAGATTTTACTCCCCAGTGGCTGGAAGAAAATTTACTTCCACTGTTTTCTGGAAACACTTTAGCTAAAATGGCTGATTCTGCTTCACGAGTATCTCCGCTTGATGCGGCGCAACAATTAGCACAGTATATTGTGGAGCTAGGAAAATGATATTTCATCTGATTGGTATTGGCGGAGCAGGAATGTCGGTAATTGCCGACATGTTTTTGATGCAGGGATATACCATTACCGGATCAGATCGAAATAATTCAGAGAATGTAAAGCGTTTGCGAAATGCAGGAGCGAAAATTACGATTGGGCACTATGCGGATAGTGTGCCAGCAATGGCAACTGTCGTGGTTTCTTCAGCTATTAAAAAAGATAATCCTGAATTACTAATTGCGCTTAAACGCGGGCAAAAAATAATTCATCGTTCGCAAGCGTTGGCGTTACTTGCACAGAAACAAGACTTTATTGCGGTAGCTGGTGCGCACGGTAAAACTACTACCAGCGGTATGCTGGCGGTAGCTTTTTCGGAGCTAGGTTTAAATCCCTCCTATGCTATTGGTGCGTCTATTACTGGTTTAGGTTTTGGAGGGCACGTTGGCTCGGGTGATATTTTTGTTGCAGAAGCTGATGAATCTGATGGTTCTTTTTTGAACTATTCTCCCCGTATTGCTCTGGTTACTAATGTGGAACCAGACCATTTGGATCACTACGGTAGCGTAGAAAACTTTATGCAAGCATTCGTAGATTTTTCGCAACGCATTTGTCCTTCGGGGTTACTGGTTTGTTGTGCTGATGATGCGGGGGCCTATGAGCTGGCAGTTCAAGCACACGAACTTGGTGTGCGGGTCTGCACCTATGGCTTTAATGCTGGGGATATAACTGGTGTGCAACATATTCAAATTCTTGAAATGCCGGTGGAAAATAGTGATGTGGTACAGAGTGCTCAGTTGCAAATATCGGGTATTGCAGAACCTATTATTATGAATTTAGCGGTTGCTGGGCAACATATGCTTCTTAACGCGGTGGGGGCTTATGCCGTGGGTTTAGAAATGGGAATAGCTCCTACTGACATGGTACAGGCATTATATAAATTTGTGGGTACACGTCGTCGTTTTGAGGAAATGGGGACGCAAAGTGGGGTCATGGTTATTGATGATTACGCGCATCATCCCACGGAAATTACGGCTACCTTAAATATGGCTCGTACGGTGTGCACCGGGAGGGTATTAGTTCTTTTTCAGCCACATTTATATTCACGAACGAAGAATTTTGCGCAGCGTTTTGCCCAAGCTCTTGAGCTTGCGGACGAAGTGATTATAACCAGTGTGTATGCGGCCCGAGAAACTTTAGATGCAGGTGTGGAAGGCGATGAAATTATAAAATACGCGGATCGATTTAGTTATTTGCCGGATATGCAGGAAGCTGCACGTAAGATTGCACAAATGGCACGTGCTAATGATTATATTATTACTATGGGTGCGGGAGATATAACTACCATGGGACAAGTTATTTTGCAGGAGTTGGGAGTTGATAATGAGACCACCGCGTAAACCGCGTAAACCACGGCAAACAAATATTGCTTCACGTAAGGTAACTTCTGCGAGTCGTATTCCCTATACGGATAGTTTGGAAACCGCACATACTGCTCCTATGGCACAGGGGGACTTAAATAGTGTGGAAACCGCGCCAATAGCGGAAGTTGTGGAAATGGAAGATTATGCTTTTTCAGATATTTCTGAAACGTCTGTGGAGCCAGTAGAAAAAATAGTTTCTTTAGCTAAACGTCGCAAAGAGCGAAAGCAGGATCAACGTCGTATTACTTGGCGTAGGATATTGATTTTGTTGGGAATGCTGGTATTTATTGCTTTGCTTATTTGGACCTTATTTTTCTCACCCCTATTGCGTATTTCTCCAGATAAGGTGGGAATTTCTGGAGTAAAGGCGGAAACGCCCGTATACGTAGATACGAAAAATGTTTTGGCAGAATATTCTGGTAAGCAACTTTTGCTCATTAAACGTAGTGCTTTGAGTCGGCGTATTGAAGAAATTCCTGAGGTTAATCGTGCCAATTTACGGATTTTGCCTACGCGTGGTTTGACTGTGGATTTAGTATTAGAAAAACCGTTAGTGTGTAAGCCAATGCATACTACCTGTGTTCCACTTTCACGTAAAGGGGAAAAGTTACGTTTAGACACGCAGTCTTCAGTTAAATTACCTAAATTAACTGCGATTTCTTCTACCGTATCTACCTCAGATGCCATGATTGCTATTGAACAGGTGTTTCAAGATATTGGTACTGATTTAAAAGCGCAGGTTGCTAAAGTTTCGGTGGAAACCGGCGCGCAGATAACCTTTGTTTTACAAGATGGGCGTTCTGTTTTTTGGGGTACTAAATATGATGGAACATTAAAAGCAAAAGTTTTATGTCGGCTTTTATCTGAACCAAAAACTAAATTTGATGTATCTATACCTACTGTTCCAGTAGGGCAATAATTCAACACGCCGTGATGATAGTTGCTTAATGCCGTTTTAGAATCTACCTTTTGCGCGAGATAAGACGGAGAAAACTTCAAGTATTACTTGAGGTTTTTTGAAAGGAAACGATATGGCGTTAATGAATAATGCGGCGGTAATCAAAGTTATTGGTGTTGGCGGTGGTGGCGTTAACGCTGTTGATCGTATGATTAATGACGGTCTTGCCGGAGTAGATTTTATCGCGGTTAATACTGATTCGCAGTCACTGGCAAAATCTGAAGCGGATACCAAGCTAGATATCGGTCGTGACGTTTCCCATGGGTTGGGTGCAGGTGCAGATCCGTCCGTTGGTCGTCGGGCAGCTGAAGAAAATGTTGATGTTATTAAAGATGCCCTTGCGGGTGCTGATATGGTATTTGTTACTGCTGGTGAAGGTGGCGGTACCGGTACTGGTGCCGCAGCCATTATTGCGAAGTTGGCACGGGAAATGGGTGCTTTAACCGTGGCTGTCGTGACCCGTCCATTTGAATTTGAAGGTTTGCAACGTACTAAAAATGCTAATTCTGGTATTGAGGAACTTCGTAAAGCTGTTGATGCATTAATCGTAATTCCTAATAATCGTTTATTGGATATTGCTGATTCTGATATTGGCATTTTAGAAGCATTCCGTATGGCTGATGAAGTACTTTCTTCTGGAGTGCGCGGTATCTCTGATCTTATTACCCGTCCGGGTGAAATTAACCTTGACTTTGCTGATGTACGTGCAATTATGGAAGATTCGGGTACCGCACTTATGGGTATCGGTACTGCTTCTGGTCCCGATCGTGCACTATTGGCAGCTGAGAAAGCTATTTCTTCACCACTTTTGGAAGCACGTATTGATGGTGCACACGGTGTGCTATTATCCTTCACTGCTTCTACTGACCTTAGCTTGCGTGAATATGCTGAAGCTTCCCAGATGATTAAAGAATCGGTTGATCCAAACGCTAATATTATTGATGGTTTGATTATTGACGAATCTTTGGGTGATGAACTGCGAGTAACGGTGATTGCAGCTGGATTTGATGAAAATAATACCTATGAGCCACCAGTAAAAACTCCGGTTACACCGATTCCTGCAGAAGCGGATCTTCCGGTATTTGAAGAAAATATTGCCGGTGCCTCAACCAACTTTGCTACTCCAGTAAATCCGCAGGCTGGAGCGGGCGAGATTCCTTTTGATGCAAAAGTTTCGGAGCCTGCTCCGCGCAAGCGTCCCGATCTTGATATTCCTGATTTCCTATTTGATGAGGAGGATTAAAATTTATGTCTAGTAATTGACTAGACATAAACACTTTCCAATACGCCACTAAAATTTGTTGCTTTGGCAAGTAACTAAAATACTTTAGAACATAGGATAAAAGGAGAAAAAATGGACTTTTTTAATAAAGTTGGTTCTCGTCTACATCTTAATGACGATGAATACTACGATGATTATGAAGATTATGAATATGCAAATGAAGAAGAGACCTATGATGACGAAGGCTCAGTCGCTTCAATTCATTCTGTAGAAACTGACTTTGCACGCATTGTGACGGTCTGGGTTTCATCATATAGTGATGTGAAAGGTTTTGCTACGGAATTCCGGTCTGGTGTTCCGGTAATTTTGAACCTTAGTGATGCGGGAGATGCGGATCGTACTCGGATTGTCGATTTTGCCGTGGGGCTTTGTTATGGTCTGTATGGAGATTTTTCTAAAATTTCTGAAGACGTATTCTTATTAACTCCAAGTTCGGTACAAATTGAATCACGTGGCGCGGAGAATGGCCGTGAGTTTGGAGCTATTCGTTAATCTTATGAGTACGTTGTTTTTATTTGCTTATTACGCGTGCGAGCTTTATGTTCTGGTATTATTTGCGCGTGTTATTTTAGATTTACTTCCATTAGTGGCCCCAACTTGGAGTCCACCAAATTTTGTGGTAGTTTTAGCAAATTTTGTTTATCGCCTTACTGATCCGCCCCTGAAATTTTTAGGAAAGTATATTCCTCCTATTCGTTTCGGGAGTATAGCTATTGATGTAGGCTTTATAGTACTGTTTGTGGGAATTAAAGTTTTACAGACAATTTTACGAATGATATTGCTCTAAATTGGGTAATATTGCTTTTCTGATGATTAGTTATAAAATATTAGGGACGAAGTAATTTGCGAGATGTTTAGCAGAATTTCTAAAATTTTAGTAATCTGTTTATAAGCGTTTAATTACGTAACTATTTAAGATTTGAGGTAACACTTATGGCAATGCTAACCGAGCATGATGTTGTTAATATGCGTTTTAAAGAACCAGAGCGCGTAGAAGCGGGATACGATCAAGATGAAGTTGATTTTTTCCTTGATGAAGTGGCTGAAACTATTGCCCAACTCGTACAAAGTAAAGCGGATTGCGAAGCTCAATTACATGATGCGCAGGTGCGTGTTGCGGAATTAGAAAATGGTGCTACTCCAGTAGCTACGTCTGACCCTGTTGATGAAGCGGCTACCGCTACTAATATGTTGGCGTTGGCGAAGCGACTTCATGATGAGCATGTTTCTAAGGGTAAAGCTGAATCAGAGCGTTTGGTTGCAGAAGGTGAAGCTGAGCGTACGCGTTTGGTGACCGAAGCAGAAGAAATTCATAATCGCACTCTTACGAAGCTGGAAGAAGAGCGAGCTTTGGTGGAGCATAAGATTGCGGAACTGCGTGAATTTGAACGCGACTATCGTACCCGTCTTAAGAGCTACCTAGAGTCGCTTTTAACGAATGTGGAAACACATAATTCGTCTTCTGCTGGCGATATCTAAATTGTTAATGTCTGGTGCGGGTATCAACTGATGCCCGCACTTTTCATTGCTACACTAATTGTGCCATTATGAAATACATGCGACTTCTTATTTCCCTTGGCTTGGGAGTGTTACTTACCGTAATTGATCAGCTTACTAAACAGTGGGCGCTTGCGGTATTGTCTGCTGGGAAAGAAATTAAACTCTTAAGTAATTTTCTTACGTTAAAATTAACTTTTAACGCTGGTGCAGCTTTTTCTTTAGGGAATAACGTTACTATTATTTTTACTATTTTTGCCATCGTGGCTATGTTGGCAATTCCGATTGTGGCTTGCCGTACTACTCGTTTTTTTCTGCATTTATTGGCTGCCGTTATTTGGGCAGGCGTGGTCGGTAACTTATTAGATCGTATTTTCCGCCAGCCGAGTGTGGGGAGTGGACACGTAGTAGATTTTATTAACTATAATGATTGGTTTATTGGGAATGTTGCCGATATTTTCTTAGTGCTGGGTATGCTGGTCTTCTTTGTGTATTATTTACGACTTCCTGAAGTAGAAAAAAATGGCGATTAATTCCTATCCGTTACCTTCGGACTTTGCAGGAGAGCGTATTGATTTAGTGTTATCGCGTTTTACTGGTATTTCTCGGGCAAAATGCGTGGATTTATTGGCAACGGGAAAAGTGTTATTAGATGGTGTGCCCATTACTAAGAATTCATTTCGTTTACCCGCTGGTGGAGTGCTGGAAGTAGATATACCCACGCCACCTAGTTTGGAGCCAATGCTTACCCCCGTTCCAGAATTAGAAATTCTTTATGAAGATGACGATTTGGTAGTAATAGCAAAACCTGCTGGTGTGGCAGCACATCCTTCTTTAAATTTTACTGGCCCCGACGTTTTAGGAGCACTTTTAGAGCGTGGCATACGTTTAACTACTTCGGGTCCAATTGAACGCAAAGGAATTGTGCATAGATTAGATGTGGGTACGAGTGGCTGCATGGTGGTTGCTAAGTCTGAAATGGCATATACGGTACTTAAACGAGCTTTTAAGGAACGTACGGTTACAAAGGTTTATCATGCGTTGGTGCAGGGTCACCCCGATCCACTTAGCGGCACGATTGAAGCCCCAATCGCACGTGATTTTCGCCATCAATGGAAAATGGGAATTGCCCAGGATGGTAAATATGCGATTACGCATTATGACACTTTGGAAGCAATGGCAGGGGCGACCCTTTTACAGGTGCATTTAGAAACGGGACGAACCCATCAAATTCGGGTACACGTTTCTGCGTTGAAACATCCGTGCGTGGGTGATGAAATGTATGGTGCAGATGTAAAGCTAGCACAGGCTCTTGAGCTGGATAGACAGTGGCTACACGCGGTGCGATTAGGCTTTATTCATCCACGAACTCAAGAATACGTGGAATTTTATTCGTCATATTCGGCTGATTTACAGCGATCTCTCGATCTGATGCGTGCAGGAATAATTGCGTAAAAACACATCTTTTATTTTAATAACATTTTTACTAAGAAAAATTTCGGTACTCGCTTGTATGATGACAGTATGGCTAATAAAGATTTTGCACACTTACACGTACACACGGACTATTCGCTTCTTGATGGCGCAGCAAAAATAGATAAGCTGGTAGCTGAAGCAGTTCGGCAGGAACAGCCCGCGCTCGCAATTACTGATCACGGAAATGTTTTTGGTGCATTTGAGTTTTGGAAATCGGCAACTAAAGCGGGTATTAAGCCAATCATCGGGATGGAAGCCTATGCTACGCCTGGAACTTCACGTTTTGATAAAACTCGAGTCTTGTGGGGTAAGGAACATCAGAGTAAAGATGATGTTTCGGCGCGTGGAGCTTATACGCATTTAACTTTATTGAGTGAAAATAATACCGGCATGCATAATCTCTTTCGTTTAAGTTCGCTTGCTTCTTTAGAAGGTCAATACGGTAAATGGGCGCGTGTAGATCGGGACTTGCTAGAGAAATATCATGAGGGTTTAATTGTGACCGCGGGTTGCCCTTCGGGTGAGGTGCAGACGCGTTTGCGTTTGGGGCAATATGATGAAGCATTAAAAGCTGCCGGTGAAATGCAGGAGATATTTGGTAAAGATAATTACCTAATTGAGCTTATGGATCACGGTATTGATATTGAACGGCGGGTTAAAAAAGAATTATTAGATATTGCGAAAAAAATTGGGGCACCTATTATTGCCACGAATGATTCTCACTACGTACGTGAAGAAGACGCTACGGTACAAGATGCGATGCTTTGCATAAATTCGGGGGAAAAATTAACTAATCCGGATCGTTTTAAGTTTGATGGTAGTGGTTATTATTTGCGTTCCACGCGAGAAATGCAAGAAATTTTTGCAGATCTTCCAGAAGCAATTGATAATACCCTATGGGTTGCTGAACGTTGTGCAGTGTCTTTCCAAACTACGGCACAGGGTGCTAATTATATGCCGGCTTTTCCCGTGCCTGCAGGGGAAGATGAAACTTCATGGTTTATTAAAGAAGTAGAGCGAGGATTAGTAAAACGTTTTGGAGAAAATATACCTAATGACGTTCGTGAGCGCGCTGATTACGAGGTTGGCGTAATTGTACAGATGGGTTTCCCCGGATATTTTTTGGTGGTTGCAGACTATATTGCGTGGGCACGGGAACAGGGAATTCGTGTTGGCCCGGGACGTGGATCGGGCGCGGGTTCAATGGTTGCTTACGCTTTAGGAATTACACAACTTGATCCGATTAAACACGATTTGCTATTTGAACGGTTCTTAAATCCAGAACGTGTTTCTATGCCGGATTTGGATATTGATTTTGACGATCGGCGTCGTGATGAAGTAATTGCGTACGTGGAGCAAAAGTACGGTAAAGATAACGTATCTCAAGTGGTAACCTTTGGCACTATTAAAACGAAGCAGGCATTAAAGGATTCGGCACGAGTTCTTGGTTATCCTTTTGAAATGGGAGATAGGTTAACTAAAGCGTTGCCTCCTTCGGTAATGGGTAAAGATATTCCAATTAAAGAAATTTATAATACGGAACATCCGCGTCACGGAGAAGCTACCGATTTTCGCGATTTAATTGAATCGGATGAAGGTGCAAAAGAATGTTTTGATTTGGCAAGTGGTTTAGAAGGTTTGGTACGGCAAACCGGTATTCATGCCTGTGCGGTAATTATGTCGTCCAAAAAACTTACCGATGTTATCCCAATTATGCAGAGTCCTAAAGATGAAGCTATTTTAACCCAGTTTGAATATCCGCAATGTGAGGAACTGGGGTTAATTAAAATGGACTTTTTAGGGCTTTCTAATTTAACGGTTATTAACGATACTTTGCAAAATATTGCGGATAACGGTAAAGCGGTTCCCGATGTAGATAATCTGCCTTTTGATGATAAAGAAACCTATGAATTATTGGCCAAAGCAAATAGTCTAGGAATTTTTCAACTGGAAAGTGGCGGAATGCGTTCCCTATTAAAACAGATGAAAATGGACTCTTTTGCTGATATTTCGGCAGCTTCAGCTCTTAATCGGCCGGGGCCAATGGGTGCTAATTCCCATATTAACTATGCTTTGCGTAAGAATGGTTTGCAGGAAAAGACTCCGATTCATCCCGAACTGGCAGATGCCTTAGAAGACGTGTTGGGGCAAACTCATGGTCTAATTGTGTATCAAGAGCAAGTTATGCGTATTGCACAAAAATTAGCCGGTTTTTCTTTGGGGCAAGCAGATATTTTGCGTAAAGCTATGGGTAAGAAAAAAGCTGATGTTTTGGAGCAACAGCGGGAAACTTTTGCTAATGGAATGCGTAATAACGGTTTTTCAGATATGGCTATTTCTACTTTGTGGGAAATTTTAGTACCGTTTTCATCCTATGCTTTTAATAAATCGCATTCGGAAGCCTACGCGTTGGTTTCCTACCAAACTGCATATTTAAAGGCACACTACCCAGCAGAATTTATGGCTGCCCTTTTGACTTCAAATACCAAGGATAAAACGAAGGTGGCTTCGTATTTAGCAGAGTGCCGACGGATGGGTATTTCAGTATTAGTGCCGGATGTGAATGAATCTAAAATGAATTACAGTACTGCTGGTGAAGTAATTCGTGTGGGATTGGGTGCGGTTCGTAATGTTGGAGTAAATGTGGTTGATGGGATTGTAAGTGCGCGAGAAGAAAAAGGTGCCTTTGAATCCTTTGATGATTTCTTAGAAAAAGTACCACTCGCAGTTTGTAATAAACGTTCTTTAGAATCCCTAATTAAAGCGGGGGCTTTTGACAGTATGGGATATAAGCGTCGCGCTTTGCATAGCATTATGGAAGAAGCGGTAGATGCCATAGTTAAGAGTAAAAAGAAAGAAAATGAAGGGCAGTTTGATCTATTTAAGGAATCCGGTACTGATCTTGCCGATAGCTTGGCAGTTACTTTACCTGACATTCCGGAATGGGATAAAAAATTTAAGCTCAATGAAGAGAAAGATATGTTGGGATTATACGTGTCCGACCATCCACTTTCCGGCTTGGAGCCAGTATTTAAACGCCTAGCACATACGCCGATTATTGGACTTTATGAAGAAGAGAGCTTTAGTGACGGTAAAGAAATTGAAATTGCTGGTTTAATAACTTCTGTTACGGTAAAAACTACTAAAGCTGGTAAGAACTGGGCAGTGGTGGCAATAGAGGACTTAACCGGCTCAATTGAAGTAAATTTCTTTCCTAAAACCTATGCTAGTGGCAAGATTGCTACGTATTTAGTTCCGGATTCAGTTGTGCGTATTGGTGCACGTATTTCTCGTCAAGAAGGTTTTGATCTGCGTTTAAATGCAAAAGATATTAAGCCACTTAATGTGAATATTGCTCCCGATAAACCCCTTATTCTAGCTATTGCTGAGCAAAAATGCACGGCAGATTTACTTGCTAATTTAGAACAACTACTTACCAGCTATACGGGGTTGAGTGCAGTATATTTACAAATAGAACGTCCTGATGGCACGGTTGCTAAAGTGGAATTGGATTCTCGCTTTAGTGTGGACGTAAATGCTAACTTACTTACTGACTTAAAGGTGTTGCTAGGTAAAGACTGTATTGTAAATTAGCTACAATATTAGTGCTTAGTGCTTAGTGCTTAGTGCTTAGTGCTTAGTGCTTAGTGCTTAGTGCTTAGTGCTTAGTGCTTAGTGCTTTAGCGACTGACTACGCGAATTGTAATAGGCTCATTGTAGTCATCTACTATTGTTACTACATCATTTTCGTGCAGTTCATGTGCTCGCCGTAGTTCTACTTCATTGTTTACATATACGCATCCTGCACTAATTAGTTCTTTAGCGTGTGCACCATTTTCTACCATTGCTGTTACTTTTAAGAATTGTCCTAATTTAATGGGTAATCGTAATGCGTATTCTTCCATAATTATCCTATTTTTTGGTGGGGTGTGGTGGCTCTTTTTTACTTGCATCTAGTTTGCAATTTATACAGCTGTTGCACAACCCGTATAGTTCTATTGCATGTGAGAGTAGCGTGAAATTATTTTCTTGGGCAATTTTTTGTGCCCACTTTTCTACGGTATCACCCACAATATTTGTGGTTTTTCCACAACATTGGCAAACCAAATGGTGATGATGAGATGTTTTTTCACAGTAGTGAAAAAGTTGTACGTCCGAATTTTCTGGGCGTACTACGTCAATTAAATTTGCATTTACCATTGCTTGTAAATTGCGGTATACGGTGGCCAGACCAATATTGTGTCCCTGCGTTTGCAGGGTAGAAAAAATATGCTGTGCGGATAAGAAACTGTCGTTTGTTTGCAGGAGCTCCATAATAGCTCGGCGTTGTTTCGTCATTCTTTGCATATTGCCTCATCTAGTAGTGTTGTAATTTTACCATTTTTCTTTTCCTGTGATGCACCTCTACTTTTGTTTTGGTGGGATTTCACGTTATTTCGCATCTTTTAAGTAGAATGATAGTAACACTGTTAAAAGCATCGTATCTGCCAGATACGAACTTTATAAGGAGCATCTATGGCTAAGCCCGCACCATCCCGTTTAGATAACGTTATTTCCCTCGCGAAGCGTCGTGGTTTTGTTTTTCCAGCTGGAGAAATTTACGGTGGCACTCGTTCTGCATGGGATTACGGCCCATTGGGAGTGGAATTAAAAGAGAACATTAAACGGCAGTGGTGGAAGTCTAACGTTACGGGTAGAGAAGATGTGGTTGGGTTAGACTCTTCAATTATTTTACCGCGGGAAATTTGGGTAGCTTCGGGTCACGTAGCGACTTTTTCTGACCCGCTTACCGAATGTACCGCTTGTCATAAACGGTTGCGTGAAGATCAGCTCATTGAGGAATATGCCGAGAAAAAAGGGCTTGCAGAAGCTGATATTAAGTTAGCAGACGTACCTTGCCCAAACTGTGGTAATCGGGGGCAGTGGACAGAATCCAAGCCTTTTTCTGGGTTGCTAAAAACCTATTTAGGTCCAGTTGATGATGAAGCTGGATTGCACTATTTGCGTCCAGAAACCGCACAGGGAATTTTTGTTAATTTTAATAATGTGCTTACTTCGGCACGTAAGAAACCACCATTTGGTATTGGCCAAGTAGGTAAGTCGTTCCGTAATGAGATTACTCCGGGTAACTTTATTTTCCGTACACGTGAATTTGAACAAATGGAAATTGAATATTTTGTAAAGCCCGGTGAAGATGAGCAGTGGCATCAAAGTTGGATCGATGCTCGGTTAAAGTGGTATGAAGATTTGGGTATAAATCCTGATAATTTGCGTCTTTATGAGCATCCGCAGGAAAAATTATCACATTATTCCAAGCGTACGGTAGATATTGAATATCGTTTTGGATTCCAGGGTAGCGAATGGGGTGAGTTGGAAGGTATTGCTAATCGTACCGATTTTGATCTTTCTTCACATTCAACAGCTTCTGGCAAGAAACTTGAATATTTTGATCAAGTAAATGCACAGCGTTATACACCGTATGTGATTGAGCCTTCGGCAGGTCTTACCCGTTCTATGATGGCTTTCTTGGTTGAAAGCTATGTAGAGGATGAAGCACCAAATACTAAAGGTGGGGTAGATAAGCGTATCGTATTAAAATTAGATCCGCGTTTAGCACCGGTGAAAGTGGCAGTACTTCCACTTTCACGTTCGGAAAAGTTATCTCCAATTGCAAAAGAAATTGCGGCTGATTTACGTCGTTATTGGAATATTGATTTTGATGATGCAGGTGCGGTTGGTAGGCGTTATCGTCGTCAAGATGAAATTGGTACGCCTTTCTGCATTACTGTTGATTTTGAAACTTTAGAAGATAATGCGGTTACCGTACGTGAACGTGATAGTATGCAGCAGGTACGTTTGCCTATTGCAGAATTAGAAACTTTCTTTGCGGGTAAACTAATCGGTTGCTAGTTATTATTGGCACTAAAGCTATGTACCTGCAAAAGTATATGTTTAGGACGTTATTGGCTTTGCTAGTGCTAGTTATGATTAGTCGGTATGGAACTGCGTATTAAGAATATTTTGCCGATAAAGAGGAGGCAATATGCTTAATGTGGGTGCAGTCGCTTTGGGTACTCCACTATTTCTTGCGCCCATGGCAGGGGTAACCAATCCTCCCTTTCGTCAGCTATGTAGAGAATTTGGTACGGCTGGAGCACAAAAAGCCGGAGTTGTGCTTAGAACTGGTAGTAGGCAACCCTATGCACCAGCTGGTCTATATACCTGTGAAATGATTACTACGCGGGCATTAGTTGAACGTAACTTAGAAACTCTAAATATGGTGCAACCAGAAATTGGGGATCCGGTACGGTCGGTGCAACTTTATGGAGTACAGCCTAAGGTGACGGCTGCTGCAGTAAAAATTTTAGTAACAGAAAATTTAGCAGATCATATTGATCTTAATTTTGGTTGTCCGGTTCCTAAAGTTACGCGTAAAGGTGGGGGCTCAGCATTACCGTGGAAGCACGATTTATTTGCAGATATTACAAAATCTGCGGTACAGGCAGCAAATTTAGCCTCTCGTGGGCGTGATCATGAAGTTCCGGTAACGATTAAAATTCGTATTGGTATTGATGATGACCATGAAACTTTTCGCGATATTGCTCGCATTGCAGAAAATGTTGGGATAGCGGCAATTACATTACATTCGCGTACGACTGAACAGCATTACAGCGGAGCGGCACGTTGGGATGCTATTTCAATTTTAAAAAACGAAACTACTTTACCGGTATTTGGCAATGGTGATGTTTTTGAATTGGCTAATGCTCAAGAAATGATGACTACAACTGGTTGTGATGGAGTTGTGGTAGGTAGAGGAGCACAGGGTAGACCTTGGATTTTTTATGATTTGGCAGCGGGTTTAGCGGGACTTGAAACATCCTATAAGCCGAATTTAGCGGAAGTGGCAGATATTATTTTGCGTCATGCAGAGCTTTCTATTACGCATTTTAATAGTGAGGCCCGGGCATTACGAGAAATGCGTAAGCATATGAGTTGGTATTTGCGGGGGTTTTCGGCAAGTGGCGAAATTCGTAACCAATTGGCATTAGTTAGCACCCTAAAAGAGTTGGAAGAAAAATTAAAGTTACTTGATTTAACGCAGGAATATCCGTTGGCAGCTTCGGGTCGTCGGGGGCGAGCAGGCACCGCACGCACTCCGCATCTGCCACATAACTGGTTGGATAGTCATGAATTAAACGCAGAGCAAAAAGCAAAAATTACTGAGGCAGAAATTGATATTAGTGGTGGTTAATTTGCATAATTACGCGAATGGCTCAGAAAAAATTCGGTAGCTTAGCATAGAATAAAAGTGTCGGTAAGAGAACTTACTTTTGGGTAAGTATGTGTGAAATAAGTAGTGGATATATGGAAAATTTATATAGTATAGACGATCGTATGCGATTGGTGGGAGAAGCTCCAAAACAATCAGAACGTACTGATTTTGAACGGGATCGGGATCGGGTGTTACATTCCTCTGCTTTGCGACGCTTGGGTGCTAAGACTCAGGTGCATGGGCCATACGCAGATGATTTTTCTCGTACACGGCTTACACATTCTTTAGAAGTTGCGCAGGTGGGACGATCGTTAGCAAAAAATTTTGGTTGTGATGTAGATATTGTAGAAACGGCTTGTTTAGCGCACGATCTAGGGCATCCACCGTTTGGCCATAATGGGGAAACAGCACTTGCAGAGCTTAGTGAAGATATTGGTGGTTTTGAAGGTAATGCCCAGACGCTACGAATTCTTACTAGGTTAGAACAAAAACGCTTTATCGCTAAAAATCGTCCTATTGGTTTAAATTTAACTCGTGCTACTTTAGATGCTGTTATTAAATACCCGTGGTTAAAGGGATTGGGGCCAAATGGGCAAGACGCACCCAAATTTGGTGCTTATACTGATGATGAGCCGGTTTTTAATTGGGTGCACGGTAAGCATGGCTTTAAGCGTTGTATTGAAGCGCAGATTATGGATTTGGCAGATGATATTGCGTATTCGGTACACGATGTTGAGGACGCAATTGCCCGTAATTCTATAAATGTTAGTGCTTTATTTAGTAAAGATGTTGTATCCGCGGAACGTTTTCAGCACTGGGAGCAAGTAATAGAATCTACTCGTGCATGGTATCCGCAAGTTAGTGCGGAAGAGTTATTGCGAGCTTTTGAACGACTTTCACAAATGCCTACTTGGCCAAAAAATTATGCGGGAACTTCGCGTGATTTAGCGATGCTTAAGGATTTAACTTCAGATTTAATTGGACGTTTTATTTCTGCAGTTATTAGTGCTACCACGAAGCATTATGGTAATGATCCTTTAACACGTTATGCGGGAGATATTATTATTCCTCCTGATACTGAAATGGAAATTACGCTATTAAAAGGTTTAGCGGTACATTTTGTTATGGAACCGCGTGCACATAAGCCGTTTTATTATGAGCAGAGAACGTTATTGTTTGATTTAATGGATGCTATTTTGCAAGATCCGGAGAATCGTTTAGAGCCAATTTTCTTAGATTTTTGGCATACCGCATATTCGCAAACAGAACAACAACGGGTAATTATTGATCAATTGGCTTCTTTGACTGATCAGTCGGCACGCACTTGGCATGCCCGATATTGTGGCATGTTACGGCACTAACGGCCTTGCGTTGCTAGGACGGTAGTAATCGGGGATAATTACGATGATGGGGGAGTTATGGTAAAAACAATAAAGCGTGAAAGTATTGAACAGGTGCGTTCTCACCCGGGAATGGTTGATATTGTTGAGAGCTATTGTGCATTAAAACCTGCTGGTATGGGGGCATTAAAAGGTCTTTGTCCTTTTCACGATGAAAAAACTCCTTCTTTTACGGTTAATATTCATTCGCATTTTTGGCACTGTTTTGGGTGTGATAAGGGTGGCGATATTATTAGCTTTGTACAAGACATCGAGGGCATTTCTTTTACGGAAGCGGTAGAGTATTTAGCCGATAAATTTGGCGTAATTTTAGAATACACAGGTAATTCTGCTCCGACACGTGAAAAGTCGGAAATTAGCAAAGCGCGTCTGATTGAGGCACACCGTATTGCTAAAGAAAGTTATATTGCACAATTGCAAACTGCTGCTGGAAAAGAAGCTCGGGAACTATTGTATGGACGAGGTTTTGATGATGCAGCTATTGCATATTTTCAAGTAGGATATGCTCCTGATTCTTGGGATTTCTTATTAACGATTTTACGGAAAAAAGGCTTTACCGAAAAAGAGATTATGGCTAGTGGGTTAGTTTCGCAATCCAATAACAATAATCGGGTATATGATCGGTTTCGAGATCGTGTAATGTGGCCCATTCATTCTAATATGAATGATCCGGTAGGTTTTGGTGCTCGCCGACTTTCCGATAATTCTAATGAGCCAAAGTATTTAAATAGTCCAGAAACACTTATTTACAAAAAATCAGAAGTCTTATACGGTCTGGATTTAGCGCGTAAAACAATTATGGAAGAGCGTAAAATTGTTATTGTAGAAGGCTATACCGATGTTATGGCAGCACATTTAGCTGGTGTTAAATATGCGGTTGCGACCTGTGGTACTGCTTTTGGCGGAGAACACGTAAATTTGGTGCGGCGACTTTTAGCTGACCGTAAGTCTGCGATTTCTGGCATGATTTTAGATGATGGTAAATGCTATGGTGGTGAAGTTATATTTACTTTTGACGGCGATGCTGCTGGGCAAAAAGCCGCATTGAAAGTATTTGCAGAAGATGATTTTTTTGGGGCACAACCCTTTGTGGCAGTTTCTCCCGAAGGGCTTGATCCATGTGATTTGCGTATTAAATACGGTGATGAGAAACTGCGGGAAACCATTGCGGAGCGTAAACCGCTTTTTGCTTTTGTATTACAGAGTATTTTACAGAAAGCTAATTTGGATACGGCAGAAGGGCGAATTGCGGCTTTGCATCAAAGTGCACCGATTATTATTACGATTCGTGATTATAATTTGCGACTTGACTACGTGCGGCGTTTAGCTGGTTGGCTGGGACTCTCAGAGTCGGTAGTGATGCGTGTAGTGGAACAGACTTTGCAAAAACGTGAGCAAAAGCCTTTGGAGTTGGGAAATGCTCCGATATCCACTACCGAAGATTCACCGGTGGGAGAAAGCGCACTAACACCATTTGCGGAAATTACTGATCAGGTGGAACGAATAGAGCGAATGGCGTTAGGCATTTTAATTAAAGCACCGATTATGGCTAATGCTGCCAATGCGCAAGAACTTCCACCGAATGTTTTTAAGGTATCGATTCATCAGGCTATTTATGATGTTATTCGGGCAGAAGGCGGAGTTGCAATTTGTGAAAAGCGTATGCAGGAATTATTGGCACAGGGACTTTCGCAAGCAGATGCTAATCAGCAGGCTTTAAATTGGTATGTGCAACAGCTGGTTGCAGGCTCTATGGGCATGATTAGTAAAGCAATTATGCAAATTGCGGTAGAACCATTTGCACAAACCGATTCAGAGGGTATGTGGAAATATGTGCGCGGAATTTTAATGTCACTTATTTATCAGGGTATGACTCGGCAGATTGCTGATTTGCAAAGTGCATTACGGCGTATGGAAGAGGGTACAGAAGCGCATCAGCAAGCCTATGAAATGCTAGTGGATTTACAGCAAAAGCGACGAGCTTTTAGTGAAATGGATAGTTAAGTGATATAGGACTACGTCTTAATAATTTAGTTGTTTATCTTAGTTTTTTTAATGTATAACAGATTAGTAAGCCCCTGTAGCTCAGATGGTTAGAGCAGGGAACTCATAATTCCAGGGTCGCGGGTTCAAGTCCTGCCGGGGGCACCATATATTTATAAATATAAAATTTGTTCGGCTTTACTGTTTACACTGCTCCCTTTACAATTCTAATAGTATAAAGGTTATATTAAGGATTAGAAAAAATGGTTGCTAAGCAATTTAAATTAGTGAATATAACAGCTGCAGAACATGATGATTTTGTTAAAAACCACAAATACGGTGGAATATACCAGCTCACCACATGGGCTAAAGTGAAAGCTCCCACCTATTATAGTAAAAGAATAGCAATTGCAGATGAACAAAAAAAATTGGTAGGAGTTGCCCAGCTTTTATTTAGAAAAGTTCCAAAATCAAAATATACTTTTTGCTATATGCCTAATGGGGCAATTTTTGATTATAACGATTCAAAATTACGAGAATTTATTTTACGAGAGTGCGTAAAAATTGCTAAGCAAGAAAATGCATTTATTCTTAAAATGGATCCTAATATTGAACGAGTTGAAAATCCTAATTTATATGCACAATTAGAACAGATTGGTTTTAAACATACTGGTTTTAATTATGGTTTTGATAATGTGCATTGTAGATTTACTATGGTTGCAGATTTGTCGGCAGATGAACCCACTTTATTTAAAAACTTATCCACTGCTGCTAAACGATCAATTAAAGTAGCCACTAATATGGGGCTTACTGTGGAAAAAGTATCTAAAGAAGAAATAAATAAAATAGATACATTCTATGATCTTCTTGAAGTTACTTCTGCTAGAGATGGATTTTTAATTCCGAATAAGGATTTTTTCCGAAAGTTTCTTCTTGAAATGGGTGCAATTGATTGTGCACGTCTTTTTATAGTGAAATTAAATATTGCTAATACATTGGAAATTGCACTTAAAGATCAGCGGGCTATTACGGCGGAACTGAATAAATTGATGGCAAAAATAGAAACTGCTGATAAGGAAAAATTACAAAAGCAAATTGATAATCTAAAAATACGTGAAACGAAAAAAGCTACTCTTATAAATGAGCTTAACGAGCTTAGTGAAAATAACATTGAGGAAACCGCATTATCTGCTGGCATTGTTTGTGTTTTAGGGGATAAGGCTTATTATCAATTTGGTGCTAGTGCAAATGAATTTAGAGAAATGTATCCGAATTATTTGATGCAGTGGGAGTTTATGAAATTTGCTAAAAGTATGGGAGCCAAAATGTATGATTTTGTTGGATTCTCAGGGCAAACCACAGACGATGATAGACTTTATTCATTTAAACGTAAATTTAATACAAGGGTATTGGAAAAAAATGGTGAATTTGACTATATCCTAAATCCTTTTATCAATAGTTTATTTAATTTTGCGGTGAAAACAGTGCGTTTCAAAGGGGAGTTACAAGCAAAAATAAAGAATTGGATGAATAATAGCGATAATTGATTTTGTTTATTTTTCAGTTTCTTTAGGTTAAGTGGAAGTTAATAGGTGTTATTAAGTGGTTTATGAATTTATTTAAGTTTTAGGTTATAGCTAGGGAAATATTTTATATTAGTTTTATGTAGTTTTTAGTGCAAATGTTATTTAATATTCCAATAATGTAATATGTACTAAATTTGTAGCTTTTATAAAATAAATTATTTTTCTTTGTTTTGTGGTGTTCGTAATTCGCTGATTTCTGTATGTAATTTTTGCATTTGCATGCTAAGTTGTTCTAGTTTGTCATTAATATCTTTTATATTTTGGTTGCTGGTTTCGTTATCTGTGTTGGTTTCGGTGGTATCTTCACCATAAGAAAGGGTGGACATAGCGTCTACGATAACAGCAATAAACAGATTTAAGACTACAAAAGCGGTGATGAGGATAAAGGGTACAAAGAACATCCAAGCATTTGGATAAACTTCCATAACTGGACGTACAATCCCCATAGACCAGCTTTCCAAGGTGGTAATTTGGAATAGGGAATAGGCGGATTTTCCAATACTGCCAAACCATTGCGGAAAGCGTTCGCCAAATAGTGAAGTTGCCATAACGCTAGAAACATAGAATATTAGTACGAGTAATAGGGCAATTGCGCCAACTCCCGGAATTGAATTAAGCATTGCGTCTACAATACGGCGTAGTTGCGGGAGAAATTTTACTACGCGTAATAAACGAATAACACGTAGCGCACGTAATACTGATAGGGAATTAGCTCCGGGTACAATAGCGATAGCTACGATAAGGAAATCAAAGACATTCCAAGGATCTTTAAAGAAACCACGAATTCCGTAAGCAATAAACTTTAGTAAAATTTCAATAATGAAAATTATTAGCGCGCTGGTATCGATTACAGTTAGTATTTGACTAAAGGTAGATCCATTAGTTACAGCGGTTTGAATGCCAATTGTAACGGCGTTTATGACGATGACTATTAAAATAAAATTTTGAAACCAAGTTGCTTCTACAAGTTTTGATGCGAGTTTTCTTATTTTAATCATTAGCTAATTTCCGTTTTTCTTTAGTTTGCCTTATTTATTATAGGCGATTGAGAAGTGAGGGTAAATTTTTTAACAATGTTAATAGGGGTAATTACTGGTTTTATGGTTTAACGTTTAGCTTTTCAATAATTTTCCTAGGGGCTGTGGATAATTGCATATATTTCCTATATTTTCTGTTATTTTAGTATTAGGTTTTATATGGTGAGTGTACTATTAATCGGCTTAGATAGAGGCGAAAGCCTACTTGCCATATAAAACCCACTATTTTTATTAGTGAACGCGTTATTTATTGTTTGATACGTATGTTATGTTGCCTTATATATTCAATTGACTACGGTTATTATTACTTTTGGTAATATGAACTACGTTTGGCATATTTAATGCCGGGTGCTGTGTCTAATGGCATAATGAATGTATGGTAGAAAAAATAAATGAAAATTTACCTAATGAAGATAATAATGTGCCTAAAAAGCCTAAACTTGCACGTTTAATGCTGGTATTGGTGATTTTGTTTAGTGTTTTAATGCTAATTTTAGGATATTTTGCAGGTGCGCATGCAAAGAAAACGCAAAATGATAAGGCTAGTGAAGTGTCTATTTCAATAGTGCTAACTGAGGGTGTGCATTGTGGTGTTTAAGGTGCGAAAAACGGTAATAGAACCTTGTCCGGAGATTATCTCTAATGCTAGAGGAGGTTTTCCTATTACTTTTACTTCAGCGTTAATGCATAATACGGAAGTTTGGTTGGTGGCTTGGGACGATGCGTTTGGTGTTGTAAACACGGCAGAAAATCTATTTTTTAATTGGGCAGATTTATGGCATTTAAGTTTTAATGGGGAAACACAAACTTTAACCGTTACCTTTGCTAATCCACAGTTACCCGAATTGATATTTCAATTATCGGTAATTGATGAGAAATTTATGAATACTATGCGCGTACAGCTGGACCGTTCAATTATTTTTCAAAAAGTACTGGTGGAAACCGAAGGAAAAATATATGGATTAGTGCGCAAAAATACTAACGATTCATTTTTTACGCAGGTAGTATTGGATGGTGTTATTGCGGATGAAAAACGTATAGCAACTTTACATAATGAGCTTTGTGATTTGGTGGGACTGCCATATCAAGCTGGTATTCCACTATCTTAAAAATTGCAAAAAGGTGTGTATCTTGACACAAAGCTAGAATTATTTAATTCTCTATTTTGCACTTGGCATTTTATTTGCTAAAGTAATCAAGTCGCATTCCCGCGTAGCTCAGTGGCAGAGCATCCGACTGTTAATCGGACGGTCGTTGGTTCGAATCCAACCGCGGGAGCCATTTTTTTATCTAACGTTATTATTAGTCAAAGTTTTATATAAATGGCTTTGATTATTAGATTTATTGATAGTAAAAAATTTATATTAAAGCTAAAGATACTTGCCTATTAGGATTTTATAATTGGGGGATAATTTACGTGTGTTTGCGAAATGCGGTTTAACATTCCACTACGCTTACGGCTAGTCCGCCGGTAGACGTTTCTTTGTATTTAGAGTGCATATCTAAGCCAGTTTGACGCATAGTCTCAATTACCGCATCAAAACTTACCGTATGCCGACCATCTCCCCACATTGCCATACGGGCGGCATTTATAGACTTAACGGCGGCAATTGCATTACGTTCGATACACGGTACTTGTACTAATCCGCCAATCGGGTCGCAGGTTAATCCGAGACTGTGTTCCATAGCTATTTCGGCTGCATTTTCTACTTGAGAGGGGCTTCCTCCAAGTGCCTGTGCTAATCCAGCTGCGGCCATAGCGGAGGCAGAGCCCACTTCGCCTTGACAGCCTACTTCTGCGCCAGCGATAGAAGCATTAGTTTTAATTAAAGTCCCGATGGCAGTAGCGGCTAAAATAAAATCACGCACTGCCTTGTCTTTATTTGGTTCTTGGGCTTCGGAACAAAACTTAGTCATATAGGCTATAACGGCAGGTACGATTCCAGCTGCGCCATTGGTGGGAGCAGTTACTACGCGATGTCCAGCCGCGTTTTCTTCATTTACCGCTAAGGCGTATAGATTTACCCATTCCATGGCGTGCAGAGGATCGGTAAGGGCAGAATTATTTTGTTCGTTTTCCATAATTTTTTTTGCTAAAGTGGCTGCGCGTCTTGGTACTTCCAACCCGCCGGGCATAATTCCGTGCGTATTACATCCATTTTCTATACATTCACACATTGTTTGGTAAATGGTGCTTATATATTTTTTTACCTCTAGTGGAGTGCGGGAACTTATCTCATTTTGCCAAACTACCTCGGCAACGGATATTTGATTTTCTTGACATATTTGGAGTAGTTCTTTGCCACTAGCAAAGGGATAAGGAGCTTTTTTATTATATATTTTTTGAGTTTTAGCGGTATCTAATGGTAGAAGTTCGGGGTCGGCGTTGGTTCCTCCTACCTGTGCCATCACAAATCCACCCCCGGTAGAATAGTAAGTACGACTAATTTTTTCTCTGTTTTGCTTTGTTTCTCTAGCTGGGTATGCGGTTATGGTTAAGGCATTTACGTGATACGGCAAGATGGTTAAAGGGCGAAAATGCATATGCTCGGTTATATTGAACGGCACCTTTTGCCCGTCAAGTAGTTTTAGACTTTTTTCTTGTGCAACTTTATTTAATATTTCTTTTACGGTCTGGGTATCTACGCTATCTGCCTTATTGCCATTTAGGCCAAGTAATACGGCTCTATCGGTTGAATGTCCGCGACCGGTTGCTGCTAATGATCCAAATAAATCTATTTCTATTTTGGAAATAGGAATATTCTTTTCTTTAATAAGTTTACTGAAATCGTAACCCGCTCTTAGTGGTCCTACCGTATGCGATGATGAAGGACCAATGCCGATTCTAAACATGTCAAATACGCTAAGAGGGCGAGGAGCATTTTCGGCTGCTAATTCCCCTGCCATTAGGCGTGCTGGACTTGAATCGAAATTTTTTTCCATAGAAGCTAGCCTAGCGTATAAAGTTAAAAATTACACTTTAGCTAGCTGTATCTTTTTCATGTTTTTGTGTCAAAATATAGGTGATGACTTACAGAGATATACGAATTATAGGCGATCCGGTACTACGTACCGTGTGTGAACCAATTAAAGAGATTACACCAGCAATTATCCAGCTGGTAGAAGACCTCATGGAAACCGTGAATGAACCGGGACGTGCGGGTTTAGCGGCCAATCAAATTGGTCAGTCTTATCGTGCTTTTTCTTGGAATATTGACGATAAGCGGGGTTATATTCTTAACCCGGAAATTGTGGAGCTTTCCACTGAAGAATATCAGGACGGGGAAGAGGGATGCCTATCTGTTCCAGAATTATGGTACCCCTGTGAACGAGCTTGGTATGCAAAGGCTGAAGGGATTGATTTAGAGGGGAATAAGGTGGTCTTAGAGGGAGAAGAAATCTGGGCACGTCTTATTCAGCACGAGGTTGATCACCTTAATGCTCACCTGTATATTGATCGACTTTCACGGTTAAATCGCAAAAAAGCATTAAAGGAATTGCGCGAAAAAGGTTTATAGTGCGTGACTTTTGATATTTTTCGCCGTATGCTTTAACTATTACGTCTTAGGTGTTAAGGGGAATTTCACCTAAGGAGACGTAATGAATAACAAATACGCTACTCGTGGCGTCATATTTATCCATTCGGTTACACCGGCCGTTCAACCGCACGTTGAGTGGGCGGTTACAAGTGTACTTGGATACAATATTCATTTTGAATGGACGAAACAGCCGGCAGCCCCAAATATGAATCGTGGAGAAGTAGCTTGGACGGGTGAACCCGGTACGGGGGCAATGATTGCTTCTGCGCTTGGCGGTTGGGAACATTTGCGTTTTGAAATTACTGAAGAACCCAGTCCTACTGCGGATGGGGGACGCTGGTCGTGTACTCCTGGTTTAGGAATTTTTTATGCACAAACCGATCTGTTAGGAAACGTAGTAATTCCAGAGAATCGGCTTCGCGCAGCTATTGAGCAAGCGGGTGGTGATGCCACTGAATTACAGCGTTTAATTGATGTGGCTGTTGGTCAAGCGTGGGACGATGAGCTGGAAGTATTTCGTTATGCCGGTGCGGGAGTGCCCGTACGTTGGTTGAACCGAGTTGGCTAATTAGTTATTAAAAAAATTAGCTAAATCCGTAGTAGCGGATAAAATATTTTCTTCTGTTTTGGTTGTAATTGCTTGAGTATTTTGTTTTGTTGCGGTTTTATTTTCTTTTGTGGAAAACTCAGTGGGTAGATTTGTAAGTACCAGATTCATAAAATCATTTATTTTAGCGACAGCTTTAATATCTTTATCTATAATTTTTATTTTCATCTCGTGTTCTAGTGCATTGGCTAATGCCCAATGGGTGACTATATCTAGTCCTAAATCGATGCAACTCGCTTCGGGAATGATTGCACTGCTCGGAATTTCGGGAGCAATCACTGCTAATAAATTACGGATTGTATTTAGTATTTCGTTTTTCTTTTTATCCGCTAAGTAGTTTTCTTCCATTTTTCTCCAATCGTATATTCTTTAACTTTAACTTGTTAAAATGAAAATGTTTAGTCAGGAGAAAATATGGCATACTACCTAGATATTCATCCCATAAATCCCCAACAAAGATTGTTGGATAAATTGGTGGAGCGTCTGCGTTTAGGGCAGATAGCTGCTATTCCTACCGATTCGGGCTATGCGCTGATTTGTACTCTGGGTAATAAAGAGGGGCTAGAACGTATTCGTAATATTCGGCAAGTTGGTGCAAAGCATCATTTTACTTTACTATGTAAAGATTTTGCGCAACTTGGTAAGTTCGTGATAGTTGATAATAAGCATTTTCGGCTTATTAAGACGCTTACTCCTGGAGCTTATACTTTTATTCTTAAAGCTACTAAAGAAGTGCCTAAAATGACTTTGCATCCAAAAAAGTCTACGGTCGGCGTGCGTATTCCACAGCACACATTAGTTAAGATGCTTCTTGATATGCTTGACGAACCGTTAATCTCATCTTCTTTAATTCTACCTAATGACGAAACTCCGCAAACGGAAGGTTGGGTTATTGCAGAATTACTAGAACATGTTTTAGATGTGGTGGTGGCAGGGGAAGTAGAAAATTCTACGCCTACTACGGTGGTAGATTTTTCTGCAGGTGATGTGGAAATTTTGCGTCGTGGTGGCGGTGCGACTGAACTTTTGGAATAGGAATAGAGTTAAATATGGGGAAGTTAAAAGCAGTATTTTTTGATCTTGATGGAACTTTAAGTAATTCAATTCCAGTGGTGTGTGAAGCATTGCAAAAAACTATGCTAGAGCGAAATTTTGTGCAACCGTTAGAGTATTTTCGTCAGTTTGCTGGCCCGCCACTATCGCATAGTTTTACCGTGATGGGTGTGGCGCAAGTAGATATTGCTAATTGTATTGATCGTTATCATTATTTTTATGATCAGTCTAAGCAAAGCGTAACTCTTTTTGCTGGGGTTAAGGAACTGCTGGCGGAGCTCGCACATACGGATTTGGCAATTATGCTCGCCACTTCTAAGCATATTGATTTGGCGCAGAAAGTGTGTGCTGATTTTCAAATTACTCCATATTTTACGGGAATTTGTGGAGCACATTTTGATAATAATAAGTCGGCAAAATCTTTGGTTATTGCAGAAGCCTTAAATACGTTACATAGTAGTGGGGTGTTAGTAGCTGGTGCTAGTAGTGATTACGGGGAACCGCTAGAAAACATTACTTCTTATCGTGATGATGTGATTATGGTAGGGGATCGTATTTATGATATTGAAGGAGCAAAAGCACATCGTATTCGTACGGTACTGGTAGAGTGGGGTGCACCGCAAAAGGAATGGAAATTAGCTTGGGATACGGTTAAAGACCCAGCAGCATTATTTACGTTTCTTAATGAACTTTAGTTCTTTTCTGCTGGTGTAGAAGTCTACATTTAAGGGTGTGGTTTGCGTATTTTTACAAACCACACCCTTAAATTAGTTTTAGTTAGGCTACTTCGTTAGGATCAGATAATCCGCTAGTTCCCGCATTGGGATTAAATAGGTCGTATTTATCAATAGCCTGTTTAATTAGTGAACGGTCAATCTTACCTTGATCGGCTAGTGCTTGTAGCGTACGTACTACTATGGAAGCTGCATCAATCTTAAAATGACGACGTGCTGCAGCGCGGGTATCTGAGAAACCAAAACCGTTAGCACCGAGCACATAGTAGTCACCGGGCATCCAAGGACGAATTGCATCGGGTACTTGTTTTTCCCAATCTGAACTGGCTATAAAAGGACCTTCTTCGTTTTCAAGTCGAGCGGTTAGCCAAGCTTTACGCGGGGTTTCTTCTGGGTGTAGATAATTAAATTCATCTACAGCTAAGCCGTCTTTACGTAGTTCATGCCAAGAAGTTACCGACCAAACACCAGCATCTACGCCCCAGTCATCACGCAGAAGCTGTTGTGCTTCAAGTGCCCAGGGTATGCCAACTCCAGAAGCTAATAGTTGAGCTTTAATACCGTTACCACTATTTGGTGATATTTGATGAAGCCCCTTTAAGATCCCCTCAATATCCACATTTTCTGGTTCAACCGGTTGTTGAATACCTTCGTTATATACGGTTAGATAGTACATTACATCCTGATCGCGTCCATCGTATTCGCCATACATGCGTTGAATACCGTCACGCATAATATGGCGGATTTCGTAAGCATAAGCTGGATCGTACTGTACGATTGCCGGATTGGTGGAAGCGAGCACGTGTGAGTGTCCGTCCAGATGTTGGAGACCTTCACCGGTGAGAGTGGTGCGACCAGCGGTGGCACCGATAATAAACCCGCGTGCTAACTGGTCGGCAGCGTGCCAGAATTGGTCGCCGGTACGTTGAAAACCAAACATGGAATAGAAAATATAAATGGGTACCATTGGTATTCCATGTGTGGCGTAAGAAGTGCCTACGGCAGTAAAGGCAGCATTTGAACCAGATTCGGTAATGCCGGTATGCATAATCTGTCCTTTAGTAGATTCCTTATAGGAAAGAATTAGCTCTGAATCTACCGCCGTATAGTGCTGACCATTAGTGTTAAATATTTTCGCACTGGGGAAGATCGCATCAAGTCCAAAGGTGCGTGCTTCGTCCGGAATAATGGGTACGATTCTATGTCCAAATTCTGGATCGCGAATTAGTTCTTTAATTAGGCGTACTAAAGCCATAGTGGTAGCTACCTTTTGTTTGCCCGAACCATTTTTCAGTACATCCCAGTTTTTCTCGGCAGGTAGGGTAATGCCCTGTTCTACAACGCGTCGTTCGGGTTGGAAACCACCAAGTTCACGTCGCCTATCGAGCATATATTCTAAAGCTGGAGATTTTGGATCCGGTTTAAAGTAAGGAGCTTTATAGGGATCTGCTAGTTGTTCATCCGTAAAATCTAAATGTAGAGTATCGCGTAGAAGTTTCAAGTCATCACTATTTAACTTTTTCATTTGATGCGTAGAATTTCGTCCAGCAAAATTAGCTCCAAGTGTGTAGCCCTTAATGGTGTGGGCAAGAATTACGGTGGGCTGATCATCATGACGCATTGCGGCTTTATAGGCTGCATATACTTTACGATAGTCGTGACCACCACGTTTAAGTGACCAAATTTTTTCATCCGACCAGTCTGCCACCATTGCTTTGGTACGCGGGTCACGTCCAAAGAAATGCTCTCGCACATATGCGCCGTCATTAGCTCTAAAGGTTTGATAGTCGCCATCTAGGGTGTTGTTCATAATATTTACTAATGCACGATCTTTATCTGCTTGTAGGAGTTCATCCCATTCGCGTCCCCAAATAACTTTAATTACGTTCCAACCTGCACCCTTAAAAGAAGCCTCAAGTTCTTGAATAATTTGCCCGTTACCGCGCACAGGACCGTCTAAACGTTGTAAATTGCAATTTACAACAAAAGTTAGGTTGTCTAGGTTTTGGGTAGCAGCAAAATGAAGTAAACCGCGAGATTCCGCCTCGTCCATTTCTCCGTCACCCATAAAGCACCAAACGTGTTGTTGAGAAGTGTCTTTTAGTCCGCGTTTATGTAAATAGCGGTTATGCCACGCTTGATAAATAGCGGAAATTGGACTTAAGCCGAGTGATACGGTTGGGAATTCCCAAAAATTTTGCAACTGGCGCGGATGTGGATACGATGGCAATCCCGTACCCGTACCTCCGTGTGATAGATATTGGCGGAATGAATCTAATTCTGCTTCGTTAAGGCGTCCTTCAAGGAAAGCCCGTGCGTAGTTACCGGGGGAAGAGTGTCCTTGGAAGAATATGTGATCGCCACCGTCGGGAGCATCTTTGCCACGGAAAAACCAGTTTTGTCCTACTTCGTATAGTGTAGCTTGGGAGGCGAAGGAAGAAATATGCCCACCTACTGCTACACCGGGACGCTGCGCACGAGTTACCTGAACCGCAGCATTCCAGCGAATCCAGCGACGATATTCGCGTTCTAGTTTTTCGTCACCCGGATAGAAAGGTTCATCGTCCACACTAATGGTGTTTATATAGGGAGTTACTAGATTTCCGGGAAGTTGAATGCCGCGCTCGCGAGCTTGGCGTTCCAGTGCCATGAGAATATATTTGGCACGAGGATTACCTTGTGTGGCAATTAGTGAATCAATTGATTCTAACCATTCTTTGGTCTCTATGGGGTCAATATCTGGTACTTGGCTTAGTAAACCGTTAATCAATGGTCTAATCGGGGTTTGACTCACAATAATTCCTCCTGTTTATAAAGCTATACTACCAATGTACCCGATGCGGGTATAAAGTCCTTAATATTGATATGTGGCTCATATAGGAGAGTGGTCACGTATTTGGAAATATTAATTGTAAAATTGTGTACACAAGTTTCTTTCTTCTTGGTATGCTTTGAAGAGAATAGTTTTCGTCTTGAAAGGGCGGGTAGTTGCCAGTGACACACACCAACTTTGGTGATCATTTTGGTTTACAAACGGGCGATATTGTCCAAGAGTTTGGTTATGATGAAGACGTAGATTTTGCGCTACGTGATGAGCTTGTGAAGTTGACTGCGCAACCATTAGAAGATGAAGAATATCGAGGCATTGCCGATATGGTATTAGCGTGGTGGCGTTCTGATGATGGCGATGTTGATGATCTGACTGATTATTTGGTTGATTGTGCTGATAGTTTAGAATCTGGTGCGGGTGATATTTGGTGTTTGGTGCCTACTGCAAAGTCAGAATTTGCGGTTTCGGCTGCCGATGTAAGTGAGGCTGCCAAGGTTGCAGGGCAATCTGTTACTACGTCTATGGGCATTTCTGCTGATTGGACAGCTTTTCGTATCGTGTCGCGGGGGCATTAAAAGTTTTCTTTCTAGCTGGTGTGTTCACGTCTAAAATGCGCTACTCGTCACGTTTTGCTTTCTAATTTGGTTTTTTGCATTTCCTATCCTACAATCATTAGTGGACTCTTAGCTCAGTTGGTAGAGCACCTGGTTTACACCCAGGTTGTCATCGGTTCGAGTCCGGTAGGGTCCACCAACTAATTGCTGGCAAATATGCCAGCAATTTTTTTATAAAATAATTTTTACTATATCCTCATAGGAATTGGTTTAATAATTCATAATTTGTGTACTGGCGTAAACGTTTATTAAAAGATAGCATAGACTTACCTAATAGATTCAGGAGTATTTATGCGTAAAGTTATTGGTATTTTTTTGACGTTATTTATGGTGCTTACCGTTGCTGGGTGCGGTAATAGTAAGCAAGATGAACAGGTATTAAATATTTATTCCTCGCGTCATTATAAAGTAGATAAAGAACTTTATAAAGAATTTACGGATAAAACTGGCATTAAAGTTAATGTGGTAGAAGGTAAATCAGATGCCTTAATTCAACGTATTTTACGGGAAAAGTCCACTCCAGCTGCCGATTTGTTTTTAACTGTGGGAGCAGAATCTATTACGCTTTTACATGATGATGATTTAATTCAGGCTTACGACTCAGAAACTATTAAGAATAATATTCCCGATAATTTCCGCGGAAAAGATTGGATGGGAATAGTTGCTCGTGCTCGCGTAGTTGCTTATGCAAAGGATAAGGTAGACCCAAATAAAATAAAAACTTATGACGATTTAACAAAACCAGAGTGGAAAAATCAGATTTTAGTACGCTCTTCTAATTCTTCTTATAATCAAGGTTTATTAGCGTCATTCATTTCTTTGTCTGGTCAGAAAAAAGCTGAATCCTGGGCGGGTGGAATAGTGGAAAATTTTGCTCGTGAGCCCAAAGGAAACGATAAGGATCAAGCTAAAGCTGTTGCAGCGGGTGTAGGTAATTTAGCAATTATAAATTCTTACTATTATGCACAAATGGCAACTTCTTCTGATTCGCAGGTAAAGCAGGTTACAGAAAAGGTTGGTTTAATTTTCCCACAAGATTCACATATGAATATTTCTTATGGTGCAGTTTTGCAAAATGCTAAGCATAAAGATAATGCGGTTAAGTTCCTAGAGTTTTTATCGGATAAAGCAACTCAAGAAAAAATTGTAAATATGAATGGGGAGTTTCCGCTTAATCCAGATGCACAGCTTTCGGAAATTCAAAAATCTTGGGGTAAATTTACGATACAAAAATTAGATTATGCAAAATTTGGTGCGCAAAAGCCCAAAGCAATAGAAATTTTTGATGTGGTAGGTTGGAAATAAAATACCGCGTATTGGACTAATTATTTCGATAGTATGAAAAGTAAATTTCCGTGGCTGACCAGTAGCATCATAATTGTATTTTTAATGACGTTACCGTTGGCAGTGGTCGTATTGAGCTTTTTTACTCCCAATACGGAAACTTGGAAACATATTCGTAATAATCTGTTATTAACCTATACGCAACAGACCATTTTATTATTGTTTGCCGTTTTGTTTTGCACAATAATTTTGGCATCACTATGTGCTTGGTTTGTAACCGCATACAAATTTCCTGGTTCGCGTTTTCTTACTGTGGGGTTGGTATTACCATTAGCTATTCCGTCCTATATTGGTGGCTATACCTACGTTTCTATGACTGGATATACGGGAGTAATACAGGTAATATTACGTGATAAATTTGGAATAAGTGTATCACCTAATATTTTTGATATGCACACTTTTTGGGGTGCGGTATTTGTTTTTACTATATTTTTATATCCTTACATATTTTTAGTAGTGCGAGCATTTTTAGATCGGCAAGCTAATCAATTGCTAGAAGCAGTACGTGTGCTGGGTAGTTCGCGGCGACGTGCCTATTTTACGATAGTGCTTCCTTTAACTCGTAATGCGGTTATTGCCGGGAGCACCTTAGTTGCATTTGAAGTGCTTAGTGATTATGGAGTTTCTTCTTATTTTGGTTTACAAGTATTTACTACGGCAATTTTTAAAAGTTGGATCGGCTTAAATGATATTACTTCTGCATTGCGTCTAGCGGCTATTTTATTGCTTTTTGTGACTATTGTTAGCGTGGGTGAAAAAACTTTACGGGGAAGACGTTCACACAGTTATGCAAATGCAAAAATTACTCCTTTAGTGGCAGTAGCTCCACGTGGGTTCACTAAAGTATTTGCTTTTGTTTTGTGCTGGGGTGTGTTTGTGTTGGGATTAGTTATTCCCGTGATACAGATGGTTTATTGGGCAATAATTTCATTTCCGAAAATTAGTTTAGATGGGTTATTTGCAACTTTTCTCTCCAGTATGGGAGTGGCGGTTATCGGGGCGCTCATAGTGACCATGTGTGCTTTTATTATTGGGCAAAATCAACGTTTGTGGCCCACTAAGTTTAATAAATTTCTTGCTCGTATTACGGTTATGGGTTACAGCGTCCCGAGTACGGTAATTGCCTTAAGTATCTTGTCCATTCTGATGTGGATAGGAAATAAATTTAATTTTCCTATTTTGTTAACTCCTGCAATCGTGGTTTTTGCTTATGTTATTCGTTATTTAGCGGTTAGTATGCAAAGTGTAGAATCTGGTTTTGAGCGTATTGGTACTCAATTTCATGAATCATCGCGGGTTTTGGGGCATAGTCCTTTAGCTACATCGTTGCGAATAGATATGCCGATGATGAAATCTGCAATGATAGGCGCATTTTTATTAAGTTTTATGGACATGGTAAAAGAATTGCCCATGGTGTTAATTTTACGTCCATTTAATTTTTCTACGCTTTCTACGCGAGTATTTGAATATGCCCATGATGAACAAATTCCTGAATCCTCTCTTGCGTCACTATTGATAATACTATTAGCTTTACTGCCAGTTTTATTATTGTTAGCAAGGAATAATAACAAAAATTCGGAGCAAAAATGAATGTAGACCAACCCCAAGAAAATAATTCGCTTATTTTAACCGATATTGAATTTGCATATCCGGGTTCTGCGGCACCGCAACTGTCTCAATTTAGTATGCGCGTGGAACATGGTTCGTGTACGGCGTTAATTGGTCCAAGTGGGTGTGCGAAAACTACCGTATTACGTATTATTGCCGGATTAGAAATTCCCGCTTCGGGTAGCGTGGTGCTGGGGGAGAAAATTTTAAGTGCTAAAGGAGTATTTATTTCGCCAGAAGAAAGAAATATTGGTTTAGTGTTCCAAGATTATGCTTTATTTCCGCATCTTACGGTAAGTGCTAATGTGGCGTATGGTTTGCACAAAATTGCTCGTAGTGAACGTAAAGAACGGATAAATGAAGTGTTAGCGTTAGTTGGTTTAACCGATTATAAAAAACGGTATCCCTATCAACTTTCGGGTGGTCAGCAACAACGAGTTGCGTTAGCACGGGCTTTAGCTCCAAGACCCAGTTTTTTATTGCTGGATGAGCCTTTTTCTAATTTGGATGCCGAGTTGCGGGTAACGATGCGTAATGAAATAAAAATATTGCTTAATAAGGCAAATATTACTTCTTTATTGGTTACGCATGATATAGCTGATGCGCGGGTTTTGGCAGATACGATTGTAGAAATGCAATAATTTATTTACTTTATGTTTACCTATTGTTTACTAATTATTCTTTTTGTATGATGGTTAATCATTAGCGCTAAATTTGCGAAGGTGCGAATTTACATAGAAATACGAAAAGGAATGCAATGGCTGGGGTAAAGGCTAAATCTAAAGTTCGGTTAATACTGAAAATTTTCTTAGCATTGATTTTAATTGTGGCATTTGTGTTGGGTGGTTTATTACTATTTGCCAGTGCCACAGAATGGAAACCGCAAGCATCAGAAGCGGCAATTTCTTATTCTGTTGCGACATCTAAGGAAACCCTGCCAACCACTGCTAAGATACCACAAATGAATACTGAGTATTCGGCGCTGTCTTTTAATATTGGTTTTGCGGGCTTGGGTGAAGAATCAGATTTCTTTATGGACGGTGGAACGCATTCTTTGCCGGAAAATAAAGATTTAATTGTAAAAAATATGCGTGGTATTGAAAATATTTTAACTGCTAATAAACCTGATTTTTTGTTAATGCAGGAAGTTGATACAGATGCTAAACGTTCATTTGGTATCAATGAATATGCGCGTTTTAATGAAGTCTTAAAACAAGATTCATCATTTGCATACAATCTAAATACCGCTTTTATTCCCTATCCCATGACTGGTTTTATTGGTAAAGTGCATTCGGGTTTATATACTTCTTCTGCTTTCCCAATTGATAAGGGGGAGCGTGTGGGCTTAACCGTTCCTTTCAAATGGCCCGAACGAATTTTTAATTTGAAACGCTGTTTATTGGTAAATCGCGTACCAATTATGGGGACGGATAAACAGTTAGTTTTAGTTAATTTACATTTAGAGGCCTATGATTCTACCGGTGGACGTAAAACCCAAACCAAAGCTATGTTGGATTTTATCCAGAAAGAATATGCTAAGGGAAATTATGTAGTTGCTGGTGGAGATTGGAATCAAGCATTTGAAATCAATGATGCTGAATTAAAGTTCCCAACGGATGAAACGCTATGGAAGCCAGAACTATTTACTTTGCAACCAGAATTAAAAGACGCGGGTTGGAATTTAAATTATGGCACTAACGCCCCTACGGCGCGCTTAGATAATCAACCGTATACGACCATTGATGAAAATACCTATTATTATCTTATTGACGGTTTTATTACCTCACCTAATGTAAAAATCAATAAGGTGGAAACGGTAGATGCAAAGTTTAAGTTTAGTGATCATAATCCGGTCAAATTAAACTTTGAGTTAAAACAGAACTAATTATGGATTATTTTTCTGGTAATTAGATTGGTTAATTTAGTTACCAGCATCCATAAGCTGATACCCGCCACTATGGGCAAAACTATTTTTGCCCATAGTGGGGGTACAAAGCGATAAATATCAAATTGAATAATATAGATATATAGGCTTGAAGCAGAAATAAGATTAATTGCTGGTAGTAGTATTAGTGGAACGGGAATGCTTTTTATAAAAGTCAATAAAATAATGACAATTAAGATGTAAAAATATTGATTAGGTTCAGTGAAAAAGTTGTATCCAGCTATTAAATATATAGTAATAGGAATTAATTTTTGCCACCAGGTTATGCTGTTATAAATGAGCATTCCTAGAAGCATTAGCCAAAGAATGGCAAAAGGTAAACGACGGTAAAATTCAGGATCATATTCCATACCAATAAATCTGCCAACGAATGCGATATTCGTTAATAACAGTGATGTTACCCAAGGGTGCTGTTGATATGATTTATAGATTAAAGGGAGAGAAAAAATTACCGTTAAAAATATTAAATTTAGTAAATAGGCATCTATAAACCAGAGTGCTCCACTGGCATGTGGAGCTTGGTAAAACCAATTCATAAACAGGGCATTACTCCAGCCGTAACGTCCAGTAATAAATATTCCAATCAAGGCGATGCTAGCGGTAGGTATAGCAATTTGTAGGAACACTTTTAGAGTTGATTTGATACGTGCACTGGTTTGGGGAAGTGCCAGATTAAAAGCAGCTAAATTGTATCCAGCAATTACTAATAAAGAATGTGCCCCACCAAGTAGGCTTGGAGCAGGAATTTTACTAAATACTAATACGTGGTTAATGAGAATGGTGAGTACTGCAATCATGCGAATAATTACGGAAACGTCAATTTGGGCAAGCGATCTGTAATGATTTTTACGGGCTGGTAATTTAGTTAATTCTTGCAGTGGTAAATGATGCCAATTAGCGGGTAGTTTTTCTAATATTTTTAATAAAGCTACCGTTGCGGGAACATGATTTAAGGAAGTTCCACCGTTATCGGCAAAAGATTTCTCTAAATTGAGAGTACTTTTTCCTAAAATTTTGCATAATTCGGTGTTAATTTGTATGTCTATCGGTACGTTTTTATTGCGTCTTAAGCCATCCTTTAGTTGCTGTAATCTGTTGTGATGGTAGTGGCTTTGTGTTTGTTCACGTACCAGTTTATCGCATTGTTTACGATCTATTTTTTGGTTTTCTAGTAGAGGGAACTGAGAAATTTCAGCTATGCTAATATGCGCATGGTCAAGTCCAGTACGTTTAATAATAATTTCTTTTATATCGTTAAGATAATTTTCGGGTGTTGGAGTGGTAATATTCTTTTTTACTGCCACACGCAACCTCTCATCATCACCTGTTACGCAACTTTGTATGCCTCGTGTTGCCAATACGTTTTCTATTTCCCCCAGTGCTATTCTTAATCCAGCAATTTTTAAGAAATCATTAGCACGTCCAGTAATTCTAATTAAACCTTCTGGGCTAACAGTACCTAAATCGCCTGTGGGTAGGTAATCAAGCATACGCCCAAGTGCTAAATCTTCTGCGCGAGTTGCATAGCCAAGCATTACCCCGGGTCCATAGACTAGTAATTCATTTTGTGCATTACTTTTAACTTGGGTATTGGCAATGGGATATCCTACTGCATCCGGTGTTTTTAAAGTTTGGATACTAGGCATAATGCTAATACGGGCAGTAGCTTCGGTTTGCCCGTACATTACGATAAAGTCCCAACCCATTTTTTGTCCAGTACGTGCCCAAAATTTTACTTTATCAACCGCTAGTTTTCCTCCGGCTTGATATATGAGACGAAGTTTAGATTTTGTAGGGATAGCACTAGTTGTAAGTAGTTCTAATTGGTGGGGTACTACCGCCAAATTAGTGATTTCATTTTCGGTTACTATTTGCCAAAAATTAGGTTCATTTATGGAGTTTTCGGTCAAATAAATACTGGCGTGATTTTGTAAATGCGTATGTAATATGGATAAACCAAAAGAATAATATAGGGGGAGTGTAGTTAGCGTGCGATCATTGGTTGATATTTGTAAGCCTTTACTTATAGCCTGAGAATTACTTAGGATATTTTCTTGTGAAAGACGGATTAGTTTTGCACTACCCGTGGTGCCAGAAGTGCTCATCAAGAGTGCTAGTTCAGAGTTAAGGACGTGTTGTGGGGTAGTTGAATGGATTATAAAATTTGTGCCGTTCCAACTAATATCGGGGGAATAATTTTGGATAATTGGTTCATATAGTCGTTTGGTATTGGTGGTCAATAAAACTACATGCCCTGCATAAAGCGCTGCCAGATAGGCAATTATATCTGCAAGATTTCGTCCCAGTGGTAGATGTATGAGTAGGCGTTTACCGCTAGGTAGCGTGCTGGCTAAAGCTACTATTTGTTGCTGTAATTGCTGGTAGGTGAGTTTTGTGTCGGAGGTTATAAAGGCTGTTTTAGCTTGCGTGGTTGGATCTAAATCCCCTAAGAAATCTATATTTTTTTTATTCAAAACGGGCATGTTTCCTAGTGATTTCTATGTGTAAATTTTGCGCTATTTAGTAGGCTAGCCTAATCTTATAGTATGTATTCTCAGCTTATCAAGATAGGCACAGCACATATTACTCTATGGTGGGCGCATTTAACAGAAGCCAATATTGCTTTACAAAAGCAAATAACTGCGTGTGAATACGAATATTGCCAGCAGGCAGACGATCCAAGCACTGCAGGGCAACGTTTATTAAGTAGAGTGCTAACGCGTCAAGCAATAGCAAATTATCTTAATGTGGATTTGTTGAGTGTGCCCATTGTGCGTACCTGTCAAAGCTGTGGTGCTGAACATGGGTTACCGCGTATAGATTTAGCACTTTGGCATAAACATCTGTTATTTAAGCCAATTAAATTGCCTTATATTTCAGTTACCCATAGCAAAATGTATGTGGGAGTGGTACTCGCTGATGTACCAATAGGAATTGATTTAGAATACCGTACAGATATTGATCAACAGTTACACGCATCTGAGACCCAATGGAACTGGGTAAGTCGGGAAGCCCAATTTAAATATCAAAGCAATTTGCAAATTTCGCAAGAAAACCCCCAGTATTATAAGCAGGTGTCTAACGATTCAGCATATTTGGTTAATTTGCCTATTGCTGATAACGAATATTTAGGAGCAATAGCTCTACCTGCGTGCTGTGTTAATTCTTAACCTGTTGTGTTTCTGTTTGTTCGCTTAGATTTGGAAAATTAAAATATTCAATTACTTTATTACTATCTGTCACAGCTTTATATAAATCTTGTGCCGAGTTTATGTTTACTTCTTTATTTGCTTTTAACTGGGCATTTGCCATAGCGATAGCAGCTTTTGCTTTCTCTATTTCGGTGGTGTTTATTTTATTTTTTTCCGCTACTATTAACAATCGTTCTGTTCGTTCTGTAACCTGTTCAAGTTGGATTGTAACTTCTTTAAGAGAATATGTGGCATGACTAAGAATAGATTTTTTAGTATTTTTTTCAAAAGAGATAAGAGCTTCATTAAGTCTATTGGTCGTCATTTTGATAGCTTCTACATCACCAGGTGAAAACTTTTTCGTAGAAAGTGCTGGTAAATCGGGTTCAATTTCTACCTGTCGCTTGATTAAAAATGCATCGTAATTGGTGGTAATTTCGGTTAAAACATTATCTAAGGCAATTTTGCTTTTATGATATTCAGCAAAAACTTTTTCATTTTTTTCTTGAAATGCGTTATCTGCCTCTATCGTTTCTATATTTTTTGCATATTTTTGTTTTACAACTTCGGATTTATTTACTACTGTTGCTAGTGCTGATAACTCTTTACGAGCATGGTTTTGGGTGGCACGTTCTTGCGCTTTATTGTATGAAATAATTCCTATAGCTATGCCGATAATTGCGGTAAATATTAACGCAACTATTGCAATACGTATAATTTTTTGCGATTTCGTCATTGTAACCACCTTGTTTTCTACTATAAATAAAATAGCACACAATAGCCTTGAAAAAGTCACGACACAGAAATAATTTAAGGGGTGCTTACGCACCCCTTAAATTTAGAAAGTTAGCTTAGAAAGCTGGAATAATTTCTCCCTTGGGATACTTTGCTTTAATAAATTTTGCTACTTCTGGGGAGTGCAATAATTTTTCTAGTTTTTGTATTGCTTCTGCCTTCTTTGCATCTTTTTTCCAAACCAGAATATTAGAGTAGGGGCTATCTATGCCTGATTCTACGATTAGAGCATCTTTAGAGGGTACTAAATTGGCTTCCAAAGCAAAATTACCATTGATGACTGCCGCATCTACATCTGGTAGTTGTACGGGAATAGCGGGAGCCTCAGATTCTACTAACCTTATCTTTTTTGGATTTTTCGCTACGTTAAGTAATGATGGGTTTTTAACATTTTCTAAACTGATTAATCCTGCTTTTTCCAGTAGCTTTAAGGCTCGTGCCTGATTAGAAGGATCATTATTAACAACGATTGTAGCGCCGTTAGGAATATCTTCTAGTTTCTTATGCTTTTTTGAGAATAGGGCATAGGGTTCAATGTGTATCCCTTTACCCGCTACGAATTCATATCCCTTTTCGGCTTTTTCCGACTCTAAATAAGGAATATGTTGGAAAAAATTAGCATCTAGTTCTGCTGCGTCTAGTGCTACATTTGGTTGAACGTAGTCGGTGTATTCTTTTACATCAAGTTCAATTCCTGCATCTTTAGCTAAATTTTCGTTAATGAAATTTAGAATATCTGCGTGTGGTACCGGTGAAGCTCCTACGGTTAATTTAACTACGCCGTCTTTTGTTTCTGGTGCTTCCTCAGAGTTTCCAGAGCAAGCTGTGAGTGCTAATAGTGCACTGCCTAATAGTGCTACAAATTTTGTTGTTTTACGCATTTTTTCTCCTAATATAAGTTTTATTATGTGGCTAAGGTTGAAACATCCCGATTAGTAGTACCTTAGCGGTGATCTACTAATCGGCTAAACATATCGCCAATCATTTGTACGATTTGTACCATAAGTAAAATTACTATTACCACGATTACAATCACGTCAAAGCTATAACGTTGATAACCGTAATTTATGGCGAGTGCACCTAGACCACCACCACCTACTGCCGAAGCCATCGCCGAATAGCCAATAATGGTAATAGTCAAAATGGTGGTAGATTGGATAATTGAGGGGAGAGCTTCCTTAACTAGCACATCCCGCATAATACGAATTTTCCCTGCTCCCATCATTTGTGCTGCTTCTACTTTGCCTCCCGCTACGGCAAGCACATTTGATTCAATCATGCGTGCATAATACGGGATAGCAGACACAATTAGCGCAATGGTAAAGGCTTGCCAGCCAATTGCTTTTAGCCACGGTAAGCTGAGTAAGCGAATGGCAAAAAGTACAATAATGGCTAAAATAATGAACGGAATAGCTCGTCCCAGATTTATTACTATACCTAGCACTCGGTTTGCAAATGGTGCATTAAGTAGTCCATTTTTTCGGGTTTCTGCAATTAGCAATCCTAGGGGTAGACCGAGTAATACCGTTATTGCAGTAGAAACTAAGACCATAATTAGGGTCTCAATGGTGGCTGGTAATAGTTGTTGTTCAATTGCCTTATTGTGAAGCCAAGTGCCATCATCTGTAAAAATTCCCAGATTATTGAGTGCGATTACTGAATTTAATAAGCTCATTGGGCACGCACCTTTGCATAAATATTATGTTCTTTTAAAGTGGAGAGTACCGTATTTGTGTTTTCTGTGGGAAAAGTGAGAGCTAGACGTGAGACTTGAATGTCGCCAATCGTTTCAAATAGACCAGCTGCAATGTCTGCCCCTAATTGTGAAGCTAAACCAATAACTTTTGATCCAGCTGGTTCTCCAGGATGGGCAGTAAAGAAAACATCTACTATTTCTTCTTTTTCTAAGTTACGACAATCCACTTCGGGAAGTGGCACTAATTGCAAACTTAATGGTGAATCAGGTTGTGAAACTGCCTGTGTAATAGTGGCAGATTCAATAATTGCGCCAGCTTCTAGCAGGGTTACCGAATCACAAATTTTTCGCACTACCGACATTTCGTGCGTAATAATAATAACGGTAACTCCCATTCGATCTCGGATATCGCGTAACAGGTCAAGAATCTGGTCGGTAGTTTCGGTATCGAGAGCCGAGGTGGGTTCATCGGCTAAAAGTACTTCTGGATAGGTAGCAATAGCGCGCGCAATTGCCACACGTTGACGTTGTCCACCCGAAAGCTCGGCAGGATAGGAGCTTTCACGTCCATTTAGACCTACCAAATCTAAAAGTTCTTGTACCCTTTTTTTACGTTCAGGAGTGGGAACTTTAGCTATTTTTAACGGGTACTCTACATTTTCTGCGGCCGTACGGGCTTCAAGCAGATTCCCTCCTTGAAAGACCATGCCAATTGCTCGGCGGGCATAGCGTAATTCTTTTTCAGAAAGAGTGGTTAAATCTTTTCCCGCGACGGTAATTGTTCCGCTAGTAGGTTTTTCTAAAGCGGTTAAACAGCGGATTAAAGTAGATTTACCTGCTCCTGATTCACCTACAATTCCATGAATAGAGCCCTCGGGCACGCTTAAAGAAAATGATTCTAGTGCTATGACATCGGCTTGTTTTTTACGTGCGTAAACTTTAGTTACGTCTTTTAGTTCTATCATAATACTCCCATCGTTCTCGGCATTAGCACCCGTCGTAGTCGGGTTGCTGCAACTTCATCGAGCCGAGTCTCTCTGTTGCTCTTGATGAACACTTACACTCTGCCTTAACAACTCTGCTAGTGCAAGCCTAGAAAATGTGAAGTTCAGTATGTGGAATGCTTTTAAGTAGTTTTTAGCAAAGGGCTGCGGCTACTGCTAAATCTAATGCCAGCTGGAAATTAGATTCACGTTCTTCTGCGCTCATATCGGGTGCTTCGCTAAATAGATGGTCAGATACGGTTAGTACGGCTAGTGCCTGTTTGCCGTATTTTGCAGCTAAACCATAAAGTGCTCCAGCTTCCATCTCTAACCCCATAGTACCTACCGCCGCTAAAGCTTCATCGTCAGCCCGATCTACGCCATAGAAACGATCACGTGAAGCTACGGGAGCTACACGTACTTTAGGATTACCTTTACCAGCTTCTGCTGCAGCATGAACTAATTCGTAGTCGGCAATAGCAGAAAAGTGTAAATTTGGTGTTAAATAGGTATTTATAACTCCTTCGTAGTGTGCGCCATTAGCAATTACTACGTCCCCCACTTTAACCTTGGGAGAAACCCCTCCCATAGTTCCGACTCGAATAATACGTTCTACTCCATAATGCATAAAAAGTTCGTTTACATAAATAGATAGAGAAGGCTGACCCATACCTGAGGCCATAATGGATAGTGGCTTACCATTTACCGTTCCAGTGAACCCTTTGATGCCACGTACTTCGGTAACTAGTTTGGCATCGGGCATTAACAGTTCTGCCATCCGAGTTGCACGACGTGGATCGCCGGGCATAAGTACTGCGGGGGCAAAGTCACCGTTTTCAGCTGCAATATGTGGAGTCGCCATTTTATTTATCCGTTCTAAGATTTATTTTTCTTTTCTTTGCGGGCTTTTCGTCGTTCTTGCGGAGAAAGCCGTTGTGGTATCTTATCATCAAATTGTTGCCAGTGCTGTGCGGAATAATACGCAAAATCTTGTTTTGCTCCACCGGGACGATACGGATCGGTATCTAAATAGGGATAAAGATCGTGTCCCTTGAGATACAACACAATTGTATTTAGGGCAGCGGCTGCGGGAACGGTAAATAGGGCACCAAAAATTCCCGCAACTATAGAACCGGAAGTAACTAGTAAAACCACTGCCAAAGGATGCATATTCAATGCGTTACCCTGCAAAATTGGTAGTAGTAGATTGCCTTCTATTTGTTGTACTAGTAGTACGCCTACCAGCATTAGAATTGCCATCCAAAGATTTCCGGTATTGACGAAGACTACGAGCACGGCAACACTGCCAGAGAAAAATGCACCTAAAATTGGGACAAATGAACCCAAGAAAACAATAACGCCAATCGGTATTACTAGATTTAGGGGAGTTTTTAGAATGGTGGCAGTAAGAGCAATGCCGAGCGCATCAACAAAAGCTACTATAATTTGGGTACGAGCATAATTACCAAGCGTAATCCAGGCTCGAATACCAGACTCATTTACTGTGGTACGTGATTCAACCGGGAAAAGGCGTACTATCCAATGCCAAATGGATCGCCCGTCTTTTAGGAAGAAAAACAGGGTAAAGAAAGTGAGAATCATTCCGGCTAGGACCGTGCTTACTGAAGCGCCGATGGTAGCTACACCGCCAATAATTTTATTACTGTTTTTTTGCGCTAAATTTAAGGTGTTATTAAAAGCACGAGTAATTTGTTCTTCTGAGGCGGGGAACATTTGATTAAGCTGAAATACAAAATCATCCAGTCCGCGATGGACGTTATACCAGATTTCGCTAACTCCATGATAAATTGCGGTACCGGATCCGCCCAGCAAGCCAAAAATAAAGATTAAAAGTCCTAATAATAGCAATCCAGAAGCAGCAGCTGGACGCATTTTCCAGCGATTGCAGAGAAAAGACATTAACGGTTCTAAAATTACTGCTAATAGTAGTGCGGCTAGTAGTGAAATTACCACCATAAGGAATTTTGTGCCCAGCCAAATAATTCCGGCTACTACTAAACCTATTATTAGCAGTCGCCAGCCCCAGGCGGCGGCCAGTACTAATGATGGGGGAACCCTATCGCTAATTTTGGGGCTAAGGGAAATATTTTCATCTGGTGTATTAGCCACAAATTACTCCTGAAAATAGATAAACTTATTGGGTCATTTTAGACTTTATTTGACAATATCATATTTCAAAATATGATATGGGAATAGTCCCACTTAGTAGTTAGATTGATTGATGAAAAAATATACGTTACTGGCATTTGACCTAGATGATACTTTAGCCCCTTCAAAGTCGGCTTTACCTGCCCGTATGGCTAGTGAGCTAGCAAAATTATTGGAAATATCCCAAGTGTGTGTTATTTCTGGTGGTAACTTTGCACAGTTTCAAAACCAGTTATTAAATGGTTTGCACTTACGTGAAGAACTCTTCACCAAATTACATTTAATGCCGACTTGTGGCACGCGTTATATGCGATACAAAGCGGGAGAGTGGCAACCAATATATGTGCGAGATCTTTCTTTAGCTGAACGTCAAGCGGCAATGCGACATTTAGAAACGGAAGCAAAAAAACTTGATTTATGGGAAACGGAAACTTGGGGGCCAATTTTAGAAGATAGGGGTTCGCAAATTACTTTTTCTGCATTGGGACAGTCAGCACCCCTAGATGCCAAAAAGGCTTGGGACCCAAACGGGACGAAAAAAGAAATGTTACGTTTGGCAGTTGCCCCTAAATTACCGGAATTAGAAGTACGAGGTGGTGGGTCAACTTCAATAGACATTACGCGCAAAGGAGTGGATAAAGCCTATGGATTGGAAGAACTGGTAAAAGAAACCGGTATTCCATTATCAGAAATTCTTTTTATTGGTGATCGTCTTGATGCAGGGGGAAACGATTATCCAGTGTTGCGTTTGGGTGTAGATACTCATCCGGTCACTGGGTGGGAGGATACCGCTGATTTTATTGCAAAATATGTTGCAGAGTGTGTTGGTAACTAATGGAAGAACTATCTGAAGCTGAATTAGATACCCGTTTAGCTAAAGTGTTGGCTTTACCAAATGCGCAACAGCGTGCAGGTGGGGTAAATCGTCTAACCGCTTGGGCACTTATGGTATTTTCTGGTGTGGGTATGTGGGCCTCTTTAGCATTAGTGCTTGCCGAAAAAAAGCGTCTTACACATCCAGAATTAGCACTTAAATGCGATTTAAATCCTTTGATTGGCTGTGGTAAATGGATTGGTACTTGGCAAAATGAAGTATTTTTTGGTATCTCTAATTCCGTATTCGGAGTCGTAGGTTTTTTTGCTTTAGCTGTGCTGGGAATAGCGTTGCTTTTGGGTTCTACTTTTAGTTCTCGTTTTTGGCAATTGCTTTCATTAGCCACCGTTTTTGCAGGATTTTGGATTATCTGGTTTATGTATCAGGCTTACTGGGTCAAATCTACGCTATGCCCGTACTGCTTTGTAGTATGGCTAGTGAGTATCCCATTGATTTTTATACTTTGGGCACGTGTTTTACAAGCTGGACATTGGGGTAAAAAAGTAGAAGGTGCCGGACGCTTGTTGGTGCGTAACCGTTTTCTGATACTGGGAATGATTTATTTTATGCTGATTTCCTTTACTGTATTTTGGTTTTGGAACGAATTTCAGCGCATACTTTAATTTTCTAAAGCGTACATATTTTTAGGGATGAACTCTTTGAATCCTAGCTCTGCTAGAGCCTCACGTAGTTTTTTCATAGTTGTGTCTAGTTCAGTATCAGTTGCTAGTTTAGCGTTTGCTAAATTTGCTGCTGATTCCGCAGTTGCTGGTATTACGTGAATATGAGTGTGTGGTACTTCAAATCCAAGTATTGATACTATGCTACGCGGAACATCAAAAGCTCGTTGTTGGGCTTTCGCAAGATGCTGTGCAATTTGTGCCATATGTGCAAAAGTCTCGGGAGGGACATCATCAAATTTATCAACTTC
>PDWI01000663.1_pt1 | contig 55566 bp, 33 predicted proteins | sample 1430891 | NCBI WGS metagenome assembly PDWI01 (sample SAMN01162508, study PRJNA174530) | Oral metagenome, whole genome shotgun sequencing project. | biome: Marine environment; feature: Marine mammal; material: Swab sample of the gingival sulcus; isolation source: swab sample of gingival sulcus... | reverse complement strand
TTTGAAAATTAGTGTGACGGTCACTTGAAGATTAAAATACTTTAAGTATAAATGACCGTGTGAAGGAAAATAAATCAATGGCGGGTATCCGAAAAACAAAATTTTTCGGGGAGGGAGGAGTGTGTCAATAGTTAGCAAGTCCCCTGAGCGGAGTCGAAGGGTACTTGCGGGAAGCAAATCAACAAAGCTACCGCCCCTTCGACTCCGCTCAGGGAGCTTAGTGTGTTTTTCACCCGATTGGTTTTTGCACGTAGTGCGGAGTATCAATCTATAGAACCCCACAATTGTGGACCCGCAACGGCGGGTTGCGGGGTGAGGGAGTGTTGAGACAGAATAAAAAAACCTGCATAAAAATTCATGCAGGTTAGACTTAGGAGGATGTACCTTCTTTGGGGGGAAGGTACATTTAATTCAATCTTGTTAGCAATCTAAGCATATTCTGCCCAAGTGATTGCATAGTTTTGATTCCTTCTTCATCAGATTCAACTTCTCCCGGCTCTTTTCCGATAGCAAGATTCCAGTAGCTTGCCCCCGGTATGATCATTTCGCTGATATGCAAAAAGTGGTTGAGTGTATCGAAAGTACGGACAGCTCCGGCACGTCTGACAGCAACGACAGATGCTCCCACCTTATTTTTCAAAAGCATATCGTTAGCACGTGTTACATAGCCTACACGGTCTATGAATGCTTTCATTTGTGCTGTTACGTCTGCGAAATAAACAGGAGAACCAATGATGATTCCGTCAGCTTCAACCATTTTAGGAATGTAGCTGTTTAGTGCATCATCGTCAAATTTACATCTCATGTTTTTTTGTTTTTTGCAATAACCGCAAGCCATACAGCCCATTAGATGTTCCTGTCCAATATTAATCATTTCAGTTTCGATGTTTTCTTTGTGGAGTTCATCGAAAACTTTGTTTATTAAAATCGCTGTATTCCCCTTTTTTCTAGGGCTTCCGTTGAATGCAATAACTTTCATTATTTTTTTATCTCTTCAACCAAATTCTGAATGATTTTTCTTGGAGTCATTCCTTGAGCTTCTGCGTTAAAATTAGTAACAATTCTATGTCTTAAAACTGGAACGGCAACATTTTTAATATCATCGATACTTGGAGTATAGCGACCGTTTAGAGCGGCACGGGATTTTGCACCAAGTATTAAATATTGAGATGCACGAGGGCCAGCTCCATAAGAGATATACTCTTTTATAAACTCAATATCAGTAGCTTCGGGACGCGTATTTCTCACTAATCTTACTGCATAATCAATCACGTTATCGGCAATTGGTATGCGACGAATTAGGTCTTGAAATTCGATAATTTCCTTTTGTCCTAATACCTTATTGAGTTGTGGTTTGTAATCAGCAGTAGTAGATTTTACGATAGCCATTTCTTCTTCGGCAGTCGGATAATCTAACCAAATATTAAACATAAAACGGTCAAGCTGTGCCTCAGGAAGTGGGTAAGTACCTTCCTGTTCAATAGGGTTTTGGGTTGCCAAAACGAAGAATGGCATATCGAGCTGATAAGTTTGTCCTGCTGCTGTAACCTTGAATTCCTCCATTGCTTCGAGAAGTGCAGCTTGAGTTTTCGGAGGGGTACGGTTAATTTCATCGGCTAAGATGATATTGGAAAAAATTGGTCCTTTAATGAAACGGAATTTTTTCTGGCCAGTAGATATATCATCTTCTATGATTTCCGCACCACTGATGTCGCCCGGCATCAAATCGGGAGTGAATTGGATACGATTGAAATCTAAATCCAAAACCTGAGCCAATGTCTTGATTAACAGCGTTTTAGCAAGTCCAGGAACCCCTATGAGAAGACTATGTCCCTTAGCAAAAAATGCAGTTAGGAGCTTGTCAATTGTATCCTCTTGACCGATGATTGTTTTCGCTAACTCTGATTTTATATTCTTATATGCTTCTGTAAGCTGTGCAACTTTTTCTGTATCTTTTGTGTTTTGATTCATTACCTAATCTTAAAAAAATTATACAATCTCGTAAGTTGGGCCATCATTGCTCAAAGTAGAAGCAAAAAGATTGACTCTGTAGAATTTTAAATATCCTACTTTGTATTCTTCGAAATCTTTCATTACTTTTTGAAATTCAGGACCTGTTTCTTTAAGCCTACAAAGAGTAACGTGCGGAGTAAATTTTCCTTTTTCTCTTGGGAAGCCTAACTGCTTTGTGCAAATTTTTTCTGTCTTCACAAAAATTCTATAGACATTTTTATGTGGGCTATAAACTTGAGCATAAAGAACACGCGGATTTTTCACGTTCGGAATACAGGCAAGATGATTTATATAAAGAGGTTGGTTGTATTTTCTGAGTACAGGTCTGAGAGCTTCTTTTATCTCTGGAATTCTTTCCTCTTCTACATTTCCCAAAAATTTGTAGTTCAGATGAGCGTTATGATCTTCAACCCACTTCCCCCTGCAGTGCTCTGCAAATGAAAGGCGTAAAGTTTGGCTATGACTTCCAATAATATTCGGTGGCAACAGAGTGCCGATGAAAAGCCTTTTTACTGCCATGATTTCCTCCTAAAAGCAACAATAATAAAAAACAAAAGAACTACAACGTATTTTCGGGTGATTTGTTTTATGTTTATATGTATTTTACAAATATTTTATCAGTGAGGCTATCTTTGGCAAAAGATTTGATAATTTAAGTAAGGTTTTGATACATTTGTAGTAAAACCTTTTAGAGTATATGCACTATTCTAAGTTTAAATTAGAGTGCATATATTTGTAGGATAATTTTGGTAAATTCAAAAAAAAAGCATATTTTTGTGACCTACTTTAGGGTCTTTCTATTTGTTAGGATTATTTTATGAAACGAATTTTACTTATTGACGATTCTGAACTGATATTGGAGAGTGCATCAACCATTTTAAAAATGGAAGGTTATGATGTTTATACTGTTGATAATATTGATGATGCTTATGTAATGATAAAGCAAAATATCCCCGATTTAATTTTATGCGATATTTCTTTTCCTGAAAGAAAGAGTTTTGAGTTGCTAAGAGTAGTAAAAGATAATAAAGATACACAATCTACACCTTTTATTCTACTAACGGTCTTCACCGATAAGCAGGCAATTAAAGTTGGCATGAAAAGTGGGGCAGATGGTTTTATGCCTAAACCATTTGAACGTGACGAGTTGCTAAGCCTTGTTAGTACTCAGCTTGCTAAATCTGCAATAATTGATGAAAGAATTACAAAACGCATGATGGATGTTGGGAAAAATTTAACTTATGCACTTCCTCATGAATTCAGAACTCCGATGAACCAAATTGTTTTTTCAGCGAAATATATACAAAAACATACAGATATTTTAGATACCGATGATATCAAAGAGTTATCGGGAGATATAATCGATTCTGCTACAAGATTAATAGCGATTATTGAAAACTATGTAGTTTATTCGGAATTAATTGCGTTATCGCAGGATCCTGTTGCAATGAAAGAGCTTCGCAATAATATAACTTTAGAGCCCGGAGAATTATTACTTGATTCGGGAAATAATGTAGCTGTTAAATTTGATAGGCATGATGATTTGAAAATTGGACAGCTATCTCAGAATATTGCAATAGAAGCCTCTTCTGAAAAATATTTTTATATCATTAATGAAGCACTTACGAATGCGTTCAAATTTTCTTCTCCCGGAGAGGAAGTTACCGTGTCAAGTTGGACAGACGAAGAAAAATTCTATTTTTCCGTTAAAGATGAAGGCCGTGGTATGACTCGTGATCAGGTTAATAAAATAGGTGTAATGATTCAGTTTGAACGTGATAGGTACGAGCAGCAAGGTTTGGGATTGGGACTATATATAATGAAAAATCTTATCAAACTCCACGATGGAGACTTTAGTATTGTAACTGATAATGAGAAAGGTATAGAATTAATAGGGAGCTTTGCATTACATGATTGATTCTTCAGTACTACAAGCAGGTGAAAGGATTCGTCTCGTTATTGTTGATGACCATGAATTAATGATTGCCGGAATTAAACGAATCTTAGGTTTTTCCGAACAATTTGATATACTTGGATGTGCTTCTAATGGGGAAGGTGGTTTGGAGCTTGTAACCTTCCACCAGCCAGATATACTTTTGACTGATATTGCCATGCCTATAATGGATGGTATAGAATTGGTTCAGCAGGTGAAAGAGTCTTTGCCGAATGTAAATTGTATAATGCTGACTGCTTTTGATGATGAAGAATACATTAAGCGAGCCTTGACTGTCGGTGCAGATGGGTATTTGTCAAAAGAAATTGGTGCGAAATATTTGATAGAAGCATTGATAAAGGTTCACCTTGGTGAACGTGCTTTCAGTAAGAGTGTATTGGAGTATTTGAAAGGAAATCATACAGTAGAGGACTCTCCTGCTATAACTCTGACTAAAAGAGAGCAGGAAATCCTTAATCATATTGCTGCTGGTATGAAAAATGTTGAAATTGCCGAACATCTTAATTTGAGTTACCGCACTGTTGAAAATCATCGTTATCATATAAGTAAGAAGCTTGGGGTTAGTTCATCGGCAGAATTAATTCGTTTTGCCATACTAAATGAAGGTAAATAATATAAAAATAAAAATAGTCTAACCACGTCTAAACTGTCGATGATGCTAATTTTAAAAAAAATGAGTGTATGTACTTATTTGCAGGGTTAGTAAAAAGTTGTAATTTTGAACTTGAATTTATATTTTTGTCGGTGGAGACTATGAAAAAAGTAACTTACTATATTTTAGCTTTGTTTGTGATGAGCTCGTTTTCAAGCTTATACGCGGATAATAACGTTGGAATCGGGACAGAGAATCCTGATAATTCTGCTCTTTTGCATTTGGAATCAACAGAGCAGGGGCTGTTAATGCCCAGAATGACAGGAGTGCAAAGAGATGCAATCGTCAGTCCTGTAAAGGGATTGATTATTTTTAATACCGATGTAGGGGATTTCCAGTTTTACACAGGTACAGAGTGGACTACCTTGCCTGAAAGTATAATTCCAAATAGTTCGGGCGAACTGCTGATTTGGGATAATAACGTTGGAGATTGGGCGGTTGCTCAAGTTTCAGGTTCGCAGGGTATTGTTGTTACCAATGGTGATGGAAGTATAGATGTAGCATTGCCAGCAGGAAATGCAGCTGGTGATATACTCAAATATAATGCTACAGCAGCAAAATGGGAAAGTTCAGCCCTTGATGTTAGTATTTTCCCTTCCGGAAACAGTGCCGGAGACTTGCTGATTTGGGATGAAACAAACGGAGAATGGGACTTTAATACAATAACTTCTGACCGTGGTATTGTTGTTACCAATGGTAATGGAAGTATAGATGTAGCCTTGCCGGAAGGGACAGCAGCTGGTCAATTAATGATTTGGGATAATGATGCTTCAACTTGGGAGCCTGCAAATATAGCAAGCTCACGTGGTATTGTTGTTACCAATGGTAATGGAAGTATAAATGTAGCCTTGCCTACTGGAAGTGATGGTCATATACTTAAATATAATGGTACCTCAGCACAATGGGAAAGTTCAGTTCTCGATGTTAGTAATTTCCCTGCTGGAAACAATGATGGCGATTTATTCGTTTGGAACGGTACAGAGTGGATACGTAACACATTAGCTGATGGCGACGGAGTATCAGTTTCTTCTACTAACGGTACAATCACGATTTCGGGAGATTATACTGGTTCTACAGGTATCAGTATAACTGGTAATACAATATCTTTGCCTACTGGATCAAACGAAAACGGATTTTTACGTTGGAGTGGTACAGCATGGGGAGCAGGTAAGTTAGCTCTTAGTGATTTCCCTGCTGGAACAAGTAATGGCGATTTATTTGTTTGGAATGGTACAGAGTGGATACGCAACACATTAGCTGATGGCGACGGAGTATCAGTTTCTTATGCTAACGGTGCAATCACGATTTCGGGAGATTATACTGGTTCGAGAGGTATCAGTATAACTGGTAATACAATATCTTTACCAGAAGGAACAAATGCAGGTCAGTTTTTACGTTGGAATGGTACAAATGAATGGGTAGTAAATAGTTTAGCTGCTGGTACTGGTGTTACATTTAATGATAATAGTGGTACATTAACAATCTCTGCAGACAGTCAATTCCCAACTGGAACAAGTGGTCAGCACTTAGTTCATAACGGTTCAGAATGGTCATCTACCACTTTATCTGGTGGCAATGGCTTAACTGTCAATGCTTCCGGTACAGAAATTTCCTTGCCTTCGGGAACAAATGCAGGTGATTTTTTACGTTGGAATGGTACAAATGAATGGGTAGTAAATAGTTTAGCTGAGGGTGATGGTGTTACATTTACTGATAATAACGGTACATTAACAATCTCTGCAGATGATGAACTTCCTGCAACTGCAACAGATGGACAAATTCTTCAGTACTTCAGCTCGGATTGGAGTGCAGCAACAATTTCTGCTGGTGCAGGTATTGCAATCTCTAATAATTCTGGAACTATTGAAATATCTTCCACTGTTACTATCCCTAATTCTACTTCTGAAAATTCTTTCTTACGCGGCAATGGTTCTAATGGCTGGGAAAATCAAACTACATTATGGATTGATGATAATGATGCTTCTGCAAATGTTACATTTGCCGCAGATTTAGGAACTAATAATAGAACATATACCTTCCCTGATGCGGGAGAAAATGCAAATATAGTTTTAACGGAAAGCACAAGCGGACAAACCATTGACGGTGGTTTGAATGTCGAAGATGGTGTAGAAATTGATAACGCACTAACATTAGATGCTTTAAATACAAACAACAGACAATTAATATTTTCAGAAAATAATGCTACTCCTACGGAACAAACAAGTTTCACAGCTGGAGATCAAACTGGTGTAAATTATCATTATATTCTTCCGACTGATTATAATGATAGCGGTAACGATAATTATCCTGCTGTTGGTGAAGTATTAACTGTGAAATCTGTAGATACAGGTACTGAAACTATACACTTGGAATGGTCTGACGACTGTTGTAATGGTTCTTCCAATTTAAAAATGAGTGATACATATATTAATGGCAACATGATTACAATAGTTGATTCTAAACCAATACAATTAAATTTAGATGCAAGTTTTACAACAGGCAATGTTTTTGAAATAAATAATGCTATACCAAGTAGAATTTTCTCAATCGATGAAACCGGTGCTGTTTCTGCGAACTCTTTCGTAGCAATGAATGCCAATGGATTGGTTTCAGGATTTAAAGCCGGTAATAATGCTACTGATTTGATTTATACTCTTCCTGTTGAAGATGGTACGAGCGGACAAGTTCTTTCAACAAATGGTAGTGGCGTTTTAAGTTGGATTGATAATGGTTCAGGTAGTGGTAATTCTCTTGACCAGGCGTATGACTTAGGTAGTACAATTACCGTTGATGCAAGTGCATTTCAATTAACCACTGATGGAACAGTTGGTAACACATTAGTTATTAATGATGGTACTGAAGATGTCTTTACTGTCGATGATGATGGTAAGGTTACGTCAAATAATTTATTCTTGAGGTCTTCTCTTGCTCTATCTTCAACTAGTGCTACTCCAAGCACAACAACTTTGAAAGCTGGAGATAATGCAACACCTTTAACATTTACTCTTCCTAATGGTGCAGGAACAAATGGTCAGGTACTTTCAACGGATGGTAATGGTGCTTTAAGTTGGGTTGATAGTGGTTCAAGTAGTTCTTTCGATGATGCCTATGGTGAAGGAAGTGATGTAACAGTAGATGATGATGCGATTTCTTTCTCTGCCGATGATACATATACTAAGAATGTGTTAGAAGTAAGTACAGAGGGTACAGGTAAAGGGGTGTATATTGAAAATACTGCTGATTGGGATACTGGTGGTGATGAAGGTAAGGCTATTGCTTTTAGTAACGATGGTACAAATGATTATGCCTTTATCGGATATGATGAAGATAATAGTCAATCAGTAGTCGTTTTAAAGCAATTACCTTCAAATGGGTCACAATACCCACTTCAAATTACGGCCGACGGAAGGGTAGTTCGAGATGGAAGTTCATCTCGCAGATATAAAACAAATATTAGAAATTTGGATATAGACACAGAAAAATTATATGATTTAAGACCTGTCAGCTTTACATATAAAGCTAATGGTGCAGAAGCGTTCGGACTTATCGCTGAAGAAGTTGAACCTTTATTCCCTGAATTAGTGATTTATAATTCTAAAGGAATAGTTGATGGGGTAGCATATCAAAACCTTAATGTATTGATGCTAAACGAATTGCAAAAACAGAAAAAAACAATTGAATTACAAGAAGAAAGATTGACAAAACTTGAAGCGGAATTAGAAGAAATAAAAAAATTATTGATTAAGAATACTGAAATGAACCTGCCTAAAGGGTCAGGCGAAACTAATATGGAGTTAAAAGATTAGGAACTATGCGGTTTTTCAAAAAACATATTGTACTTTTATTTCTTTTGATGATTCCTTTTATAGGATTCGGTCAGTCGCTACTTAATGTAAAGAAAGGTGCAGTTATAAAATTAGACAACGGTGCATTGTTCTACGTTGATGGTAACGTCAATATAAATGATGGTACTGGTGCTGGTGACAAGGGAAAAGTAATTTTATCGGGTGAAGACGGTAGTGATGTAAACGGTAATAATTCTAGCTTTAGAATAGCAGGTGATTTACTGCTTGATGGTCTTTTTGTAGAATCTGGTGGTCGTTTATGGTTCGTTGGCGATAAAAACAGTCGCTTTTCCAGTAATATTTATAGTGATTTTAGCTTCTATCAAATCGTAGTTGATAAAGATGAGGCTGAAAGAGTTATACTTGAAAAAGACCTATCAATAACGAATAATTTGAGATTGCTCAAAGGACGTTTTGATATTGGATACAAAGATTTGATATTCGAAAAAGGGTCAAATATTTACGCAAATTGGTCGAACCAATATAATGGAGATTTATGGTCTGCTGCTAATTGTATCTATTTTTCAAAACAAAGAAATTATGGGGGCGGTACAGATGCAGGACAGGTAGTATATAAAATACCTGATGATCATGATCGAAAAATAACTATATTTTTGCCTCTTGCGACAGTTGACCAGGCTTTTTCAGAAGACGTTACGAGATATTCTCCTACCCAAATAGATTTGGATAATTTGGGTGGAACGAATATTACATACGGTAGTGATGCGTATGTTGGGATACAATTAACTCCCGAACCCCATCCAGGATATGAACTTGAAGACTTGTCCTTGGATAAATATTGGTCAATCAATACAAATAATATAACTATTAATGCTGAATGTGTAGATATAGATTTGACCTACACAGATGGAGATGTTCCTGATGGTTGTAATGAGGGAACTTTCGAGGTACTTCAATACTCTCCTGCATATAATAATCCGGCCGGCTATTGGAGAATTAATCCTAGTACAACAGTCAATGTAGTGGAATTTGCAAAAAATGAATTCTATTCAAGAAAACTCAGCGTTTTAGAGGGTGATTGGACGGCAGGTGATAGAAGAGCTATACAGGTAACATATTATTCTCGTCAAGATGGGGCTTTTAATGATAAAAATACTTGGTCCACTGAGAAATTTGGTGGTCCGCCGGCATCAAGTGCTCCGTCAAAACGTACGGATAAAATTTATATCGGCGAAGATGAGTCAGGCAATGGACACACAGTAACAGTAACTGAAAATGTTGAGTATTCTGAAATAATAGAAGTTCAATCTAACGGTACACTGGTGGTGGATGGTGAATATGAATTTGTCGGTGATTCACTAGCAGTTCGAAGTGGTGCTACATTCAAAGTAGCTCATCCTGAAGGATTTACTCTATCTGAGGGCTATTTGGTTGACCAAGGTTGTGTGCAGACAGATGTTAGAATTTTTGAATCTGATGCGAATTATCATTTTATCGGAGGAGCATCAGGTGATATTCAGAAAACAGGTGACGGTTTACCGCTTACTGTTAGAAATTTGGTAATTGATAGGGCAGAAGGTGCTACTACTGACCTTGAAAAAACGGTTCTTGTTAATGGTTCTTTGATAATAGAAGAAGGTATCTTTAATTTAGATAATAATTTTGCAAATGGTGCTTCCGCGGGAAGAGACCTGGTTATGAATGGCGGAGAGTTGAAGATAATAACTTATCCTGAGAACTATAAAGCGTCAACTTTTGAGGCTGGAACAATTCACTTCCAAGGAACAGGTAATTCAGTTGTTCCTTCAGAAAATACTACGCCAGGTGTTAAACAGTACTATAATCTTAAATTTTCTGGCGAAAGAGATGGAGTAATTACATTCCAGTCTGATGGAGAAATAAAAATTTCTAACGATTTGGATATCTCTGAATTAACATTTAGTCCTGAGCAGCCATATCGTTATGCAACAAATAGATCCACTATTAATTTCAATGGTGCTGACCAGACAATACCTTATTTATCATCTAATTATGATAGTAGCAAACCTGATTTGAGATTGTCTTATGGTATTTTGAAATTAGAGGGTACTGGAACGAAAACATTGCAAACTGTACCTATAGCTGACCCGCCAGATAATCAAAAATTGAAATTTGAAATATATGAAGACTTGCTTATTAACGGTGTAACTTTAGATGCAAATGGTACAGATATAAGCATACTTGGAGATTGGGTAAATAATGGTGGAACTTTTGTACCTGGGACAGAACAAACGGTTGAGATGTATTCAACTGCAGCTTTGCAAGAAACAAAAATAGAATTTAATGGAGATGATACAAATAATCCTTTCTATAATTTGAATATTGTCGGTGATGGTATTGTTTATACAGATGAGGATTTAGATATTACTAATGACTTGACGATAACTGAATCTAACCTTGAACTTAGCAATAACGAAGTAGTAATCGGTGGAGACTGGACAAATACAGATGGTGAATTTATATATGCGACATCAAAAATAATTTTTGATGGACAGGATACACATACCTTAACAAATAGTGAAGGTAATGCAGAGTTTTATAACTTTGAAGTCCGTGAAAGAACTGATGGTACTATGGGGCTTGTAGAGGTTGAAGGACTTAATAGCGACAATGACGAAGGTTTGATAATTAACAATGATTTGACTTTAAACGGTGGTGTAATAAAGACTTTAGGTCATTATGCTTACGTGGACGGTACTATTACTCGTGTCCCAGGTAAATTTGGACATATTTGGGGCGGTTTGAGAAAACCCGTTGCAAAAGATGATATTACGGTTAATTACGAAGTTGGTGGAAAAGTTGCTTATACTCCAATCGAATTAGAATTTAATGGTACTGGCGGTATAGCAGGTATGCTTCAAATCGAGAGTGATACCATTACGCATAATCCGCAAACCTCTCCTATCTATAGAGATGCTTCAGGCGATATCCTACCGGATCACAGTTGGATGCATAAAACTAGATCAGTATTGCGTCAGTGGAAAATGATAGTTCCTGAGAATTCAACTTTTTCTTTGGGATCAAGAAATTATGATGCAACGGCAACTTTCGTACCTGGTGATTTGAAAGATGGGGCTGATCCTTTAGATTTTGAACCGCGATTATTGCCAACAGGCAGCCAAGACTGGATTATTCCACTTACTTCTATGAGACCTACGATAGGCCAGCGTACTGCTACCTCTACTGAATTTGAATATTTAAGAGTATTAGGTACTATGGCTGTAGGTGAAGGCTATCCTCCTTCTTATTACTCAATAAAGGATGGCCCTTGGAATGATAAGACAAGTTGGTCAACTCAAGGGTACGATGGGGATGTATCTGATACTTATCCACCTCCATATGCAAGAGTATTTATTGGTAATGGTAAAACAATTACGATTGGTGATGGGGCTGGTGATATTGATGCATTCGCCGAAGGTTTAGTTCTTGTTGAGGAAGATGGTACTTTGGTATTTGAGGATAATGCTGTATTGGGTCGTTCTTCAATAGGCGGTGCTGATGATGAAAGTCAGTTTATCATGATGTCCGATGCGACAATTCATTTCAGTCACGAAAACGGTACGGGTACAGATGCTGATCATTCAAATGGTAATATCAAAATGAATGATTTTAACCTGAATTACAATAATCATAATAACGGTAATTTCAGTTTTGGTAGAAGTGATAATGCGACAATTGCAGTCGGAGAAGGTATCCCTGATGTTATCAAAACATTTACCGTGGATAATACTGACAATGCTTCTACTAGTAAAATTCATCTTTACAAAGATGTAACTATTACTGATAGTTTGGATATTCAAGATGGTACGTTGGTTGCAGGTAATGATGCTTCGGGATCTTGGGTTAGTCGTGATATAACTCTTTACGGAAATGTAAGATTACGTGAGTATGGTGAGTTTGATTGTCGTGAGTCTAACTTCACTTTCACAGATGCTGGTGCTGATATAATTACTGTCGAAACTGACACACCTATGGAGTTTTACAATTTCATAGTATCCAAAAAAGATTCGACTGGCAACGTAATTTTGAGCAAAAATTCTGGAATAAATATATTAAACCAGTTGGAATTTGCGGCAGGTAATTCTGTTTTAATCAATTCCCGCAATAACGGTTCGTATGTACAGATAGATAAAAATGTGCCTGATACCTGGTTGGCAAGAAATGGAGGCGGCTGGGTTAATGGTGAACTAAGAAGATGGATACCTGAGGGTTCAATTGCACAAAATGATGCGATTTTCTTTCCAATAGGTAATGGAGGTCATTATTCTCCTTTCGAACTTGGTTTTATGAACGCTGGTACAAATGATGTCGCAGGCTATGTAGGTTGTTACGTGCAAAGTGGAGATCATCCTGAATTAGAGGATTTTGGTGATACCTACCGTGCTATTGATCCGGAAAGAACAGCTCTAAGGTATTGGAGAATGGTGAAACCGAATGGTTCCTCTTTTGCACAAGGCGACAGAAGACCATATACTAAAGTTTACACAGTCGAAGCTTATGACTTAGTAAATGTAGATGACCCTAAATGTATGGATATAGCTATGTGGGATGGATCTAGTAGTAGTGTTCCTATTTCTCCGCCACCTGGTTATAAAACTTATTCGGGTTGGACACACTTTGATAGTGATGCTATTGGTATTTGTACGGGTGTACGTTCGTTAAATAAAGGTATAAATGATTTTACCTATGATTATGGTCAGATTGGTTCAAGGTTTACAACAGGAGCGTATCCTAGAACTTATGTATATCAATTTGGTAATACTCTTACAGTAGATGATGGTATTTTGCTTGGTGACTTTATCATTGGTAATACAAATGAAGTTCAGGAATTTGTCAAGTTTTACAGTATTAAGGATGGTGCTTGGAATGATCCTACTACATGGTCAACAAAATCCCATCTAAGTAATGAGAATAAAGGTAGTGTGATTAACTTTGATACTGATAAAGGTGGTTTGGGGCTAACTGGTGATGATAGGATTTTTTATCCCGTATCGCAATATGACCACGCCTATATTGATTCAAATCATACAGTTACTGTAAAAGGTGGTACAGGACATATATCATGGAAATCAAGTGATATTAAAAATGGTAAAATGGGACCTAATGTTAGTGTCGGAAGAAAAGGTATTATTGATCTATCATACGGTATGGTTTCCGGGCACTCTTTTGATATCAAAGCAGGGGGGACTCTTATTTTGGGGTCTCATGAAGGTTTACAGCAACAAGGTTTTAGTGCTCCTGTATTTGGAAATGTATATACACGTGCACGTACTTTTGCCGGTGGTATAAATATTATTTATAAACCTACCGGTTTGACTCCAAGAAGAGAGAGTACAGAAGGTAACTGTATGCTTTATGACTCACCTACTGATGATAGTGATGCCCAGTTCATTAGTAATGTAAAAGTTCTTGATGGTGCTACAACTCTTTTAAGTTGTACTACTTGTGAGGAGCTGAGTGATAATCTTGCTAATGTAGAATATACTGCAGAAGTAGAGGCAGGTACGAGTAAATCTTATACTTTAGATGTTACGAGAAACAATAATGGTAGTGCTGGTGATTTGATTACCTTATGGATTGATGTTGATAGAGATGGGATATTTGAGGATAATGCCACTGAAAAAAGGATAAATAATCAACCTTTTATGGGTGATACTGATTCATGGCCCTTTACGGTTCCTGAAATGGCACCTGGTTTGACATTTATGAAGGTTTCTTTGCAATATAATAGTGGTACTAAGAATTATGAATCAGAAATATACGGTTTAATAGTTAAAAATGAAGATTGGAATGAAGGTAATAATGGTATAATGGTTCATAATATGGGACCTGGTACTCCAGGTTCATTAAGATCATTAACAATTCATTCCGAATATGGTGATGAAGATCATCGTGCCTTAGTTAGGTCTCCTCATGGTTTGACTATTAGCACCGACTTGCATGTTAGAGCGGGTCAATTCGATATGGACGGTGATTCGATAAAAATAGTACGGGATTTTGTTACAGATACTTTGGACTGCGTGATTCCAAATAAAGGTGTTCTTTATTTCATTGGCAATAATGTATCAGAGATAAGGAAAGGGACTACAGGAAATACCGCTTCACTTGAACTTGATCATCTTACAATTGATAAGGATGTAAATTATAATATAAACGACAAACTTCATGTTAAGATGGATATGACTGTGAATGGAAATCTCGACATGAGAACAAATAGCCCAATAGAGCTTGATGATAATCTCACTATGACACTCGGCCCTGAAGCTACAATTTTAGGTCGGTATAATAATAATCAGGCAAGGGATTTCTTTAATCAGAGGATGATTATTGTTTCCGGTGATGAAAATAGTGGTGTAATTAAAAAAGAATACCCTACTGATAGTGATGCTGCTGTTCGTACTGTAATACCTATTGGTGTTGCTGCTGTACCGGGTGAATACCCTGCTACAATTCATACAGCAGACTTGCTTATCGAGCCTAAGGCGACTACCAATCTTGTTGGGGATCCATGGATAAGTGTTAAGTTACGTAAAAAAATGCACGACGAATTGCTTAATGGTAATCATACCACTCCTCAAGGATTAAAGGTATATTGGACTCTTGCAAGTAATGATTTGGATGATCCTGAAGATAAATTAGAAAGACGTAATTTCGAATTCCATTATTCTAGTTTGGATACAGTCGGTAACGTAACGGACTTTCTGCCGGCAGTTTGGAGAAAAGATTTAGATGAGCCGACCGGAGAATGGGATGTAAATGTTGGAGAACCAACTAAACTTGGTGTTGCTCCATCGCCGTTATACGCTCATTCTGAAATACTGGAATCACAAAAAAATATTGACGGTGATTGGACAGCGGCTATATCTACTTCGATGTATGTACAACGTGATTTCTATTCGCTTAATGATGGCGTATGGAATGAACCGACTAGTTGGACAAATGATACTGTAAGAAAATACCCGTCTTCTTACTATCCGGGACAGGTGATGGAAAATGATAGGGTGCATATCGACTGTCATAAAATAACATATAATGTTGTTGATCATATTAACCACATTAATACCTTGGATATAGGTTGTAGGGCCCTCTGTGATAAAAACGTTTTAACTTTTGGAGATGCTACAGGTGGAGATATTGACCATAAATCACTCCATGTTCACGGAGACTTACATGTCTGTGCAAAAGGTCGTATTGATAGAGAAAATGTAAATGACCATGCTAATAGAGATACTCTAACTTTATATACCTCTTTGATAAATGAGGCAGATGGTCAAACGACACCTAAGCAAACAAACGAAATTATACAGATCAATCCTACTAATCAAAATCCTGATTATACAATAATCAGATTTACTGGTGGAGAATTAGATGGCGAAAATACTACTCTTACCGGCGAAGGTGCATGGAATGGCCTTGCCGAGATTATAATGGATAAAACCAATACTAACCCATTGGAGGGAAGTTTGGTGATTGATTCCGACTCATTTTCAGACCAAACCGCTGTAGAGGCAAATGGGCAGCTACGTTTTGTTCTTGAGAGTGGTATGTTGGAAAAACAAGCTAATACTGACTTGTATTTGTCAAGTGAAGGTGAAGATGTTGATATGGGAACATTTTCAGGTATTAAAGTTACAGGTGGATCTGTAAATACACGTGGTGATTTGACTACAGGAGCGAAATCTGAAATTATTATAGATGGTGGTGATTTGAATGTCGGTACAAGTAAGAATGACCACTTCTTCTACAAATCCGGTTTAGAATTGGTTTTAGAGGACGGTGATTTGAATGTTGCCGGTGCTTTCGCACGATATCTTCCGAACTCAGTAATAGACTTGACTTTAAAACCTACTACTACCATTAACGTGCTAAAGGTTGGTTCTGATGAACGGGGCATAATTGGTTTCGACATCATGAATGCAGGTTCAAAGTTTGTAATGGATAATGCGAAGGTTGTAGTTCACAATCCGACAGGGATAACTCTGCCTGAATTATCTATTGGAGCTATAGCAATGGGTTCTGGAATGCAGAATAATTCAGTAATTCAAATTGGTGAAACAGGGACTACATATTCTGGTAACCAAGATGAGTTCTATATAGAGGCTACCCTTCCGATTGAAAATTTATTAATCGCAGGTGTTGATAATAAGACTTATCAAGCTAATGATAATCTTTATGTTACAGGTGAAATAAAAATAGAAGATGAGAGTTCATTCTCAATCAACGGTAATACTTTCAATCTTGCCGGAGATTTAATCAACTATGGTGATTTTATCGGTGCACCTTCAGTGGCAACTATTCAGCCATGGAAGACTATTTTATACGGAAATAAAGACCAAACAATCTATAACAAAGATGCGTATCACAATGATTTCATAGGAATTGAGTTATACAACCTAAGATTTGATAAACGCGAAGTTACTCCTGGAACCCCAAGTATGGTAAGATTGGGTAGTGCAGTTGAGTCTGACAAAGGGTATTCAGGTTTGACTGTGCGTAATTCATTGGATTTTGGAATTGATAATAATTCATATCTTGATGCTGAAACTAATAAAGATGCTGCAGATAATGAGTTGTTCTTATTGATGAAGGAAAAACTCGGAAGCGTAATTTCGATTTCAAGAAACGGATTAGGGCATGTTTACGGAAGATTTTTGAGAGATATTACTACTGTCGGAGCTGATTATGAATTCGTGGTAGGTTCTAATAATACAGATGATTATTATCCTGCAACTATTACATTCTCCGGTAATCCTACACACAAAGGTATCGTTGGTGTAAAATATACTAAACAGAAACATCAGAAATTTGACGAAGATATAATTGATAATGATAGAGATCTGGAAATGTATTGGAATGTCGGAATTCCAAGTGCTTCTAGTTTTGAACTGGGTGATAATTCTAACTTCAAATTGAAAACCATATTCAAAGATGTGGATAGACCTGCTGACTACAGGTATAAATTAGGTGAGCATTTTGTTTACGCCAATGGTGAAAATGGTACAACATGGTACACTACTACTACATTGGAAGCAAAAGAAACCTATGTTATCTCTGAAAGAGATTTCCGTTTCGGAGACTATATCGTTGCTGAACCGGAGGGTATTCACTTCTATAGTGTAAAAGAAAATGGTGTTTGGAATGATCATTCTTCATGGTCAAGCGAATATGGAGGCACTCCTTATGCAGATCCTGATAAGTATCCTAAGGCATACAATCATGTTGCTCATATAGGTGATGGCTGTACAATAACAATTACTGATGAAAATGACTATAGAATCCAAGCGGCACTTATAGAAGATGATATGGGTACTTCTAAGAAACCTGGCAAGTTGTTTATAGATGGATACGATTATAAATTAAGTGGAAAATATTTCAAACTTGATGATAATTGTACTATAGGTATGCAGCACTGGAAAGGACTTGACGGAGTACTATCTTTTGGTGTTCAAGAATTTGGTTTAGCAAATTATGTTTATTATCTAAATACGGGTTCTCAAGTATCAGGTCAGGTTCTACCTAATGAAGTACTATCGCTTACAGTGGATAATCAAACTTTGGTAGATGCTAACAAATATATGTCATTTAGTAATGACAGTCCGACAATTATAGTTCATGATTATATTACGGTAGCTAATGGACGCTTTAGTCCTTATACGAGAGATATAGAACTACGTGGAGATATACGTCTTCATAACAAGGGACAATTTAGGTATGCACAGGGTAAATTCATTTTTGCAGCTGGTGCTGACAAAGATAATAATATTTACTTAGGTGGTGATACAACTTTAGTTTTGGAACAGGTGGAAGTTAGAAGTAACGGTGTCAGATTCAATGTAACCGCGGATGCTAATTTAGACCAAGTAGATTTGGACAGAATGTTCTTGATTACAGATACGCGAAATCTACCTGAGGATGTTCCACAATTAATTTTCAATCCTGAAGATGATGCAGAAGCTATTATTCATCTTCGTGAAGCCAATGGAGACCTGGTATATGATTCTGAAAATCCGGTACGAAGAGACCAAAACCGTGGACACGTAAATGGTGGGTTTGCTCATCCGTTCCCTGAAGCTGATGATACTGAGTACTATCATATTGGTACTGCTACGAAATATCTTCCTGTGAAAGTAACAACCGATGCTCAAGCTGGTGGTACTGCCGGATTTATAACGGCTACTTCTTACGACGTAGTTCCAAATGAACCGTACTGGGGCAATAGGTTAGACCTTGATAAACGAGTAGAGGATTATTGGAAATTAGAAGAATATGATGGCTTTACAATGGGTAGTAGAAGATTAAATCTTGAAGTTGATTTCCCGACAACCGACCAGGACGCAGCTATGGACAGAACTCATGCCGTATTTAGAAGACATACTTTAGATGATCCTTTTATACCTTGGCAAAGAAGAGCCATTGCTGGTCATATTGATTTTGATGATTATATAGATGCATTAACTCAAAATAGAACTACTGCCAAACTTAGTACTACTGCTGATAAGTGGCGTGGCGAAGGTGAATTCTTCATCGGTGAAATGCCTATAAGAACTTTCTATAGCTGTGGAAGTGGTGATTGGAATGATCGTAATACTTGGTCATTTGACGAGGATTGTTCCACTACTGTGCCTGAAGGTATATTCCCTAACCAAGATTGGGATGTTAGTGGTGATAGACAAGAAATAGAAATATTCGATAAAGTAATAATCCAAAATTCAGATGTAGTTGATTTGAATACTCGGCCTGAATTAGTATATTTGGAAATTAAAGGTACTTCGACATTGTCCATAGAGGACGGCAATTATGTCGAACCAACTTCGGAAACGGATTTGGTAGAAGGTTTCAAAATTTCTGATACTGGTCGTTTAGATTTAGAAACAACGTACGGTATTGAACCTACAGGCGAGGGCGGTGCAATTAGATTCCCTGATAACAAAAGAACATATAGTCCTAATGCAGAATTTGAATTCTCTGGTACAGGGCCACAAGAATTAGGCTCAGCATTCCCGACTGAAATAGGTTCTTTGATTATCAATAACTCCTCTGATGACGATATTATTTCTCTTAACGATGTAGCACTTACCATTAATGATAACTTGATTGTTACCGATGGTGAATTGCGTTCAGGCGGAGATAATAGTGATTTAACAATCAAAGGCGATATAACAGTTGCTGACAACGGAGTTTTGGATCTATCTAAAGATAAAAATGGTACTCCTGTCGATAATAATTTAGTTCTAACTGGTACTGGAAACCAAACTATAGGTGGAAACGGAAGTTCATTATTTGATAATATCTCACCGTCAAAAACTGCTGGTAGCATTACGATTAATGGCAATATTGCAATTGCAGATCAATTCGATTTGACCAATAATAATGGTACAGATATTGACGTTTCAAGCGTGGTTAGCTTTGTAGATACTGAATGTTTAGAGGATTACGTTGTAGCTCCTGATGCTAATAATTTCTTCAACCTTGATGCTGATGCAGGTGGTCGTCTAAACTTCCGTATTTGCCCAAATCACACTTATCTATATCCAATTGGTTCTATTGATACTTATTCTCCTGTTACTTTTGTAGGTGGAGATGGTACTGCAGGATTTATGGCTCTTTCAACAGATGTTGGTGGACATACTACTAAGACAGGAGCTCATATTGGTGTTTCTGATAAATTGACAACTGACTGGATAAAAAGATACTGGACTGTAGATAATAACATGACAGCTGAAATTGATGGTTCTCTATCATTCAAATATGTTGATGGAGAGGTGAATACAGATGAAAATGAAATAGATGCTTTAGGTAGATGGAGACCAGGACACGAAACTGAAAATGGTGGTTACTGGGACTTCTGGACTAACCCTGAGGCAACATTTGACCGTGCAGATAATAAGGCAACTGCTGTTGATTTTGAATGGGAAAAATTAGCCGGCGATTGGACTATGGCAAACGTAGAAGCATTTAGACGGATTTTCTATTCGCTAAAACAATGGGGTAACTGGAATGAGCTTAGCTCTTGGACTATGAATCCTTCTCATACTGGCGAGCAGTATGGTGCTTTTCCGGATACTGATAAAGATTCTGTTGTAATCGGAATGGGGCACTTAATTGTACTTGATGCAGACAGAGAAATTAGTGGTATTCTAATTGGTAATCCAGCTGTAAATAATCCTATAGGATATTTACATACAAACGAACATGTTCTTAGTGGAAAATATTTCGATATGATAAAAGAATCAGGTATTGCTATAACTGACAAAGATGGTATCACTAAACTTGGTGAAGCTGATGCCGATCTAGGTAATATTCGTTTTTCAGAAAGAAGAAACTATGGTTCAGCAGAAGATATGAATCTCTTTACCTATCTTTATTCAGATGGTAATCAAAAAACAGGTTCCGGGCTTCCGCAAGATGTTGGAATTATTCAAGTCATGAATAAAACGAATCTTAACGGAGTAGAGATAACAGATCCTGCACGTAACAATAATTTGACTTTTGATAATAGTGTTGTCATACACAAAGAGTTCAAAATTTCAAACGGTAGTGTTATTCTTGGAGATAAAACTGCAACTGCGAGTAAACCAATAAATACGCAGTTTATCCAAGCAGCAGGAACATTGATTAGTATAGGAAATGGAAATAACTTTAAAGACGCATTAGATAATTATGCTACTTACAATATGGTTGAAAATAGTTGGGTAGAATTCAATGGTGATAATCAGAATATATCTGAACTTCCAACCAATGCTGTTGATAACGGATATGCGAATGTATTAACTATTGGTCAAGGTACTAGAACAGTAGAACAATCTGTTAGAGTGCGTGGTGATTTCCATAACTTAGATAAATCTACTCTGCAAATTTTACAGGCTGGAAGCCCAATACTGACAATAGAGAAAACTCTGAACAACTGTGCAAATATAGAGAATGAAGGACAAATTGAAATTGGAGATTAATTTTAGAGAATTACTTGAAAAATTTCAAAAAAAGTAACTATTTATACAATAAATTTAAGGCTGGGTAGTTTATGATTGTAAGTGTTGAAATTTCATAAAGTTATTGCCATTAAAAATGAGTAGAAGTACTTATTGCCGTGAATTGGAAAAATATGTAAATTTGTACTCAGTACTTGGAGCGTTTGCTTGATAAGTATTGGAAATATAGAAAATAATTTTAAAAATAAATGTTTATTAACAATATAAGGTTAAAAAGAGGTCAAAAATGAAAAAATTGACAAAATCGTTAATTATCCTGGGATTGCTGTTAGCAACTTTCGGCACAGGATTTGCACAGAATATGACAAACTGTGACGTTGGTACAATCAACAACTCTGCTACTGGTAAAATTGTACTTAAAGATAACGCTGCAGTTTTGACAAACAATGGTGAAATTAAAAATGAGGGTACACTTGAGTTCGAAGGTAATACTCCGACATTTACAAATAATGACACATTTAATAATACTAAAGGTACATTAGAATTTTCTGGTGCCCTTACTAATCCTACTGATGTATTCGATGGTACTAGTACTCTAGCTTCAGATCATGCAAATCGCGTCGAAGGTGAGGTGCTTTTCAGTTCTGTTGGTACTGCTGAAGCCATTATTCCGGGATATTTTACTGACGTAACTTTGTCAGGAACAGGTAATAAAAACTTCCAAAATGGTGAGCAATATAATGTTTCTGGTACTTATAATGTTGAAAATAATACAGGTAGTAGAAACTACGGAACATCTACATTCATCTATGATGGTCTCGGCGATCAAACAATTTTTGCTGAAGGACTTGATAATTCTTCTGGAGGAACATACTATAACTTAACTCTTACTAACCATGCTGGTACAGCAACAGGTGTGAAAACAGTTTCTGGTAATGTATTGGTTGCTAATGATTTTACTCACACAGCTGCTGATGCTGGTGTTAATGACGGTTTGGTAATTGCCACAGGCGGTAATTTAGTTCTTGGTGATAGGAATGAGGCAGTTGCCAATTTGAATGGTGACTTAACTGTAAAAGGTGGCGGTACACTTAATATCGCTAATGGTACTGCAACCCTTGCTACTGCAAAGACTGCAACAATCGACGCAAACGGTCTATTGACTCATGGTGTATCCGCAGGTGAGTTTGGTATAAATGGTACTATTGCTGCCAATGGTAATGTAGTTTTTGTTGCACCTAATACTGCACCTGCTACTGTTGCTAATGGTGGTGCTTTAAATATTGGTGCTTTTGGTAAATTCTACTTGGGTTCTGATCCAGCATCAGCTACTACTAGTGTTGGTTCAAACTTGGTAATCCAAGATGCTGATGGCTTTAGAAATGATGGTGATGGTACAAATATGAACTTTAACTGTGATATTTCAAACCCTGCTTTAAGTTCTACTGTAACCTATGAAGGTGATGCAAGAGATGTGCTTCCTACTATATCAACGAACCCTTACTGTAACTTAGAGTTGTTTGGTTCTACTACTAAAGTTCCTGAGGGTGCAACTTATGCTAGTCGCCAAGATATTTATGTATCAGGTTTTTTCACATTGGATAATGCAAACTTGAATATGGGTCCTACAGATGAAAGCCAAGTATTATCATTGCTCACAGACGGTGCTAATGTAACTTATCCTGATAATGGTGGACTTTGGGAAGTTCAAGGTCGTATGCAAAGAGTTATGGGTAGTGCTGTTGCATATACATTTAATAACTCTGCAACAAAGATTACTCCTACAACAAATGAAGGTCAAATTACTGACATGACTTTAAATGTTTATCCAAATCATCAAAATAGTGTATGGAATAATGAAATTGACGTAGAACGTACCATAGATTTTGATTACAACACTACAGGTACTGATTGGTTAGTTGAAATGAGCTATGGTTATTTAAAATCAGAATTGCCAACTCATGGTGCTTTCGACGAGAAGGATTTGAGATATAAAGAAGAAATAGCTGGTCCTGATTTCGAAAAAATTTCTACAGGTAATGCTATTGCTATTACTGAAGCTAATGGAACTACTGCATGGGGTAAAGCTGTTTTAGCAGGTATTGCTCCTACTAACGGAGGCGGGGCTCTATTTGAAACTGCTAAGGTTGCAAATGGTGCAACTATGTTCTTGCGCGGTGGCCCAACTACATTTATCTCTGTAAATGATGGTCGTTGGTCAAACCCTGCTACTTGGGATGAAGGTATGGAACCTAAGCCAACATCTTTTGTTGAAATCTATCATACTGTTTGGGCAGGTATGAAGCGTGAAGGTTTTGATAACTGGGGTACAAATGGCGTAGCTAGTTCTGCACCTGAAGCTAATCCTGGTAATTTAGCTGCTGGAATTGTTATTAAATCAGCAAATGGTACTAATAATCCTTCACTTCTTCTTGGCGTAACCGATTTACCTGATAACTTTAATGGTTGGGGACTTGTAGGTGATATCGAGATTGAATCTCCTGCAGGATCACCTGCTTGGACAGCTGTTGATGTTACTAAAGAAGATGATTTGAAAACAGGTAATGCTAAATTTAATAACGGTCTGATTGTATTTGATAAATCAGGTAACCCTATTGGTTTAAATCCTATTGGAACTCAAGAACACTTGTTAGAAGTTAAAGGTAACGTTAATAACTGTGGTGATTTACACAACGGTGGTACAATTACTATTGAAACAGCACCGTAATTTATTAATAATATCTTAATTTTATCGTAAATGATTCGGCGGTTTACGCCGCCGAATCAAAATTATAAAAAAGTTATAAAAAATGAAAAAACAAATATACATATTATCGTTATCCTTATTCTTGATGCTGTTTGGCAAGGATGTTTTTGCTCAGCTTAAAAGTACCGGTCATATACACAATTCCGGTACCATTAAGATTAAAGGTAATGCCATAATTAAACAAGATACTATTGAGGGGAAAGTAGTTTATAATTCTGATGATAAGTCTGTTAAACAACTCGTAGAGCAGATTACTTATGTTGATTTGGAATTTAAGGGTAAAGCAACTAAAAAACTTCCTCAAAATAAAAATTTGGTTATATTAGAGAGATTTAAAACTGACTCTAACCAAACAGTTGATATTGAAAACAGAGATGCAATAATCGAAACCAAAGGTGTTACAACTCATAATGCAATAATTAACCCCATTGTTACTTACGGTAAAGTAAAGATGAACGGGCAAAATCCTCAGGACATTTCTGGAACGGGCGAGTTCAAAGAATTGGAATTGGATAATACGACTGGTGCAGATGTAGTCGATAAAGGCGGTTTCCGAGTGTATAAAAGATTGGAACTAACGAACGGTGAATTTCGTAATGACGCGGATAATAATTTCACAATGGGAGATGGATCAGAAATCGTGCGTTATGAAGGTGGGTCTTTACAAAGTTCTCCTAATGCTGAAAATCGTTATTCCGTTCGCTATGAAGGTACGGGACAAATGGTTACTACCGGCGAAATCCCTAACGACGAAGCAGTTTTGGAAGACTTAATGGTCAATAATGCAGGCGGTATCCGTCTCGCAAAAAAAGCAACTGTTAATGACAGTCTCCATGTCGGCGGAAAAATCTTTACAGATGCTGATACCCTTGTCTATAATAGCCAAGGCCAGCCGACATTCGCGGCAAATAATCCCTCAGCCGAGGTAATTGGTTCGATGAAAAGAACTGATATTCAGCCGGGCAGAGATTACATTTTGAATAACCCATATACCAAAGTGAACTATGGAACAGCAGAGGATTTGAACGGAACAAAAGTGATTGTTTCAACTATCTTCCCTGATTCCTCTTATGGTGGATTGGCTAAAAATAAGTTTGTTGATAGAACAATCAGCTTCACAGGTTTCGACGAAAACGGCAATGAAATTACCGGTGATGTCAATGTTTACTATGCTTATGGCTGGAGACACAGCGGTAATAAAGATATAGACGAAACCAATAATCTGCCATTTGACGAAATCGGTCTTTTTAGATGGGTAGGGGATTCTTGGAAGGCTGTAAAATCTTCAAGTCCTGAAGAAAATGATTCTGACTGGGGGTATGGTCATTCTGATACTCTTAATTCTTATGGTAAGTTAGCTTTGGGTGCAGACCTTGATTATTATGTACCACTTGCGATTTATGCATGGTTAGAAGGTGCATTCGTCAGAGACGACGGAACGAAATTCGCTCATATGCACACAAAACTAAATGATAAAGGATTACTCGACAAACTTCCTGATGCAAATAGTTATCCTGTAAGTTTGATTGAGAATTATAATCCTGATTCACAGACAGTTGTGCCGGATTCTGTGGTTGATTATATCGTAGTAGAATTCAGACCTGAACGAAACGCAGATGGGTTCTTCAAGTTAGGTTTCATCAAATCAAATGGTCAGATTGTTGATTTAGCGGGCAATGATATGTTCGTAGTTGGTGAATCGGACAATATTGATTTCAGCGAGGAATATTTTGTAGCTCTTCGCCATAGAAACCACGCTCCTGTGATAAGTAATAAGCAGTATTCATTTGACAGAGGGTCGAAATATCCTATCTTATCGTTTAACCGACCTGAATTTGTAGAGGGTGGGGCAAATGCGATAAAATTAGTAGATATATATGACCGTGACGGACAAGAAATTAGATACTATGCTCTTAAGGCAGGGTTTAACCCTGACGCTGAGGCATTAGAAGATTTGATAAATATTACAAAAAACTTTACCCTATCAAGCGATCATGAGGCTGCGTATAACCTCTTCGTAAACGAGGGTTATTTATATCCCGATTATGATATGAACGGGATTGTAACAACACGAGATTTCAACTATAGTTGGAATAATAGATTGTTTAAATAGTATATATAATGAATAAAAAAATAAAAATATTGTTGCTCGTGCTAGTGGGCATTTTTTGTACGACTTTTCTACAAGCTCATGAGAAATTGTCGAATGTCAGTATGATAAATGTGATGCAGAGAGATGTTTCCACGCTTGAATGTGATTTGGTAATTCAGAGAACTTCTGATAAATGGTCGAAAATGGTTAATGGTACTTTCGAATTTTGTTTGGATACGAATTTGATTCGTGACTATGCAAATACGATTAATGTTGAAGTATTAGAAAGCCAGCTTCCAGAAAATGTTTCGACAGGGGATTTACTTCCTTCTAACGGATACATAATTGATATTTTCAAATATGATACCCGTGTTGCGGTTACTGTACTTGGCCCGCCTGACTTCTTAGACTGTATAGACGTGCCTCGTGATACTACCGTTTTGATTGCCAAATTGAGAATTACTGCTCTTGATGGAGCTTTGCTTTCGAGAGATATTCAGTGGATGAAACCGTATGATTATTATCAAGCTTTGGCATATAAAACTGATAAGGAAATTACATTCACAAGTAAACCTGAGTTGAAATATTACGCCAATGATAATATTCCAATGTTAGATGAAGGTACAAATGAATATACGGTTGATTATTTTGTTAACTACGAAAGTCCATTTGATTACGAATTGGCATTTTTCGAAGTGGATTATAACGGCAGACGCAAAATAAGTATAGACTGGAAAACAAATAGAGAAATCTATTGCGAAGGATATACTATCGTAAGATTCCCGGATTTGAAGAAGCCTAAAATTGCTCGTGATACCATTTATACTATGAAAAAAACTTCAGGCTATTACAATTCTGAAATGATTTCAAAAGGTATTTCCGAAATGGGATTCGAATACGGAGATATGTATGATGCCCCTAAATATGGCGGTGGTAATTACTGCTATGAATTATATGGGCATATGAACCGTGGGGGAGAAACTTACGATTCTCTATTGGCGACGGACTGTGCTCCTGTGCCTGTATTGTTAATTGCAAGTGCAGAACCTTCTCAAAATCCGTTCGATTTCCAAACTACGGTGAAGTATGAATTACTTGATGCTGCTTACGTGACAGTAGAAGTGTATGATGCGATCGGTAAAAAAGTCGTGACCTTGACTGATGATGGGAGTGGTCAGCTCTTAGATGGTAAAACAGCATTAGAGGAAGGCTATCAATACGTAACATTCAAGCCTGAATACGAACTCTCTCAAGGTATGTATAATATTGTGATACGAGGTATTCCTGTAGAAGAAAGCCATGAAATTGAAGAAGGTTATGTGGATGTGAAAGTCCAACTTCTGAAAGATGGACGTAAGCAATAAGATGCGATATGAAAATGCTTGTAACCATATCGTTCATGCTTCTTCTTAGTGCAAATCTATTTGCCGACGAGATTATTATAACTTCGCCTGAAGAATCATATAAACCTTTACCACAAGAAAAAATAACAATCTCCGTTGAAACAGAGGTTTTACCATATTCTTTATATTATAGAACAGATATAGAAAACGAATGGCAGGTGATAGCAGATGAGCTTTTTACTCTAAGTTATCAGTTCACTTGTCCCAAGTATTTCTTTGATTATATCGAGTTCCGTGCTCAGGTTGGCGAACAAGATGGGTTTTATAGAATTTATGAAAGAAAATTAGAACTTACAGAGCCGTTTAATTATTGCGAAATTAGTAAAAATACTGGAATAATGGGAATTGCTTATGGATATGATTCTCTTACTTTTAGTCGTGATAATTATGCTGGAGACTGGTTCCAAAATACAAACATAAAGTCGCATAGAGTAAAATTCGACAAAGATGGAAATAAATTGTATTTTTTACAGGGTAACGTTGCCGATGAAAGTCAAGATTATTATTTGATTTTAGATGATGGTATTGAAAGTTCAAATCCTATAGATACATTAATCATTATCCCCGAAGAATCGAACGATAATGGAGATGATGAGTATTTCGATGGTGCTGATTTTGATTTAGATGATAAAGGAAATATCGTATTAGTTCCCGTGAAAAGGAAACAGATTGCCTATTATGATAGAGAAAAAGACGAAGGGTTGTATAAAGTAACTTATGACGATGTGAGCGGAGATGCCCATCGCTACGTTTGCGTAGCAATCTCACCTGATGGAGAGAGAATATACGGCGGTCTATCAAATGGGGATATTGTTGTTCTTGATAAAAATTTGAATTTACTACATACCATACGTGATGCCCATGGGCAGAATGGAAACATGGAAGTAATTTGGACTATTGATGTAAAAGATGATTTTTTAGCGAGTGCCGGGGTTAGTGGAAAAATTAAAATATGGGATACACAAACATATAAGCAATTGGGCGAAATTAGTCATGGTGGACAAGTTCGTATGCTAAAGTTCCATGAAACGAAACCCTATCTGCTTTCGGCTTCATTTGATAAAACTGTGGTAGAATGGAACTATATGACTCAAGAAAAATTAGATGAGATGTTCCATGGTTTTCAAATCCTTTGTGCAACATATTCAGGAACAGGAGATAGTGTTTTTGTGTGTGGAAGGAGTGATTCTTTAGTTGTTTGGAAACGGCCGGAAATGGAGTTTTTTGCAGATACACTTGTGAATGTATCAGATTATGCGGCTAAGATTTATATTGATGACGTGAAGGGACAGCCTGCCGATAGAAAAATTTCTAAATTGAAAATTAAAGTAGATGATAGACTGAAAGGATTAGATTATCCATTAGATATAAACTTTTCAGTAAAATTACCTAAGCAAACAGCATTCATCGCTGAATTTGATAAAGAAGATACTCTTGATTATTCAATTTCGGGAGTGTTAGAAAATCAGGATATACAGCGATTTTACTATCAGATTTTAAGAACTGAAAATAAAGTCGATTCTGCTGAAATATGTAATTATAATTTGAAACAGCCTATAGGTGCAAAAATCCTTTATGATGATGGCTTGGTGGAAGTTACGGAAGCTTGCTACGGTTACACACCGATAGTTTTCAAAGATACTTATTATACAGTTAGAACGATTGAAAATATAATTAGAGTCGATTTTTATAGTGATAACCAGAGCGAAGGAGAGTCTGTGAATGTAAATCTATTTACATCTGATGGGACCCTTCTTGAGACGAAACAATATGTTCTAAGCTTTGGTGTCAATACATTTGATTTCGATTGCAGTACATTCGGCAATGGCTTTTATCAAGTGATAATCGATGATAAGAACGGGGTTTATTCAGAAAAAATTATTTTGTTGAGATGATAATTTGAGAAAGTTAATTTTATATTTTGTTGCATTTTTTGCCCTATCTGTAGGGGCTTACTCTCAGTCACCACAGTGGGCAATTAGATATGTTAGTGTTTTAGAAAATAAAGACACTGTTCGAACTACTGCCAAGAACGGAAATTGGTGGTTCGGCCCTATAGTGGGTTATAATAGGAATTTCTATTATAATAATTTGAAAACAGGATTCTTTGATGATATCGAAAATCCATTTAATTTTGATATTAACTACAAGGGCGGTGACGGCGGTGGTTGGTACACTGGATTCACGGCAGAATATCTGCCGCCTAAAAAATACTGGGGATTCGGAGTGGATTTTTATTTCCCTGATGTGAGATATGCCAAGTCGAAAACAGATGATTTAATAGGAGGCGACCGCTATTTAATTTATTACGATACAAAATATTATTATTTTTCTGCTATGCCTTATGCACGGTTTAATTTTAAACAGACTGGGCTCCATGCTTTTGGTGGTGTAAGTTTAGATTATAATTATCATACAGATGCCAACCAAAAAATTGTCGAAGAGGTAGTTAATGAAATTATCCATGATGAAGGAGTTATACACCAAGATCTTAAATTCCGTTACGGCTTATCTTTAGGAGCTGGTTGGGACTTGATGATGACTGATGTTTACAGTAAAGTCCGTGTTCGATTTACCCCGTATATTTCGGGAAACTTCGGTTCGAAAATCTTGGGTGATAACGGTTCAAAGTGGAATGAGGTAATGCTCAAAGGTGGCGTAAAGATTAAATTCGGTGTAAATAAGACTCAATACGATACAAGTGCCTACATACATAGAGAGCCGGTTCCTGTTTACTTAGCTACTGTTACTCCTAAGAGAGGTATAGAATTCGTTGTTGAAGAAAGAAAACCTGATATCTTTCCTGCTATGGACATAGCTTTAGTAGAAAGGGTATTTGGTGAAACCGAGCTTATTACGCCTGATGTTGTAGATGAAAGTGTTTTGGGTGATATGGCGGCAGATGCATCTGAGACAGTGGATAAGGCTGGAAAACCTTCAGAGCCTTCAAAGCCTTCTAAAGTTAAAAAGGTTGAACCTGAATTTATTCCTGTAAAAGGGGGAGGTCGTGTATATTTGCCTACGGGACAGCGTGAAAATGTACAAATTAAGCTAAATCAGCCAGAAAGATATGCATTCCCTTCTAATAAGACGACCGCATTAACTGAATCAATGAAGAGCTATCTTGATGAGCTTATTAAGCAAATGAAGGCAAATCCGTCATGGGTGGCAATTGTGGAAGGTCATACAAATCCACGTGCAGGTAATACTGACGAAAAACGACGAATATCTCAAGAAAGAGCTGACAAGGTTAAGGCATATATGTCTAAGCGTGGTATTACAGCTAACAGAATTCTTTCAAATGGTCGATCTGACTTGTTTCCTATTGCAGACAATAAGACTGCCAAAGGTCGAGAAGCCAACAACAGGATAGAGATAAGTGTTATTAAACAGTAATGATCCTTGTCTTATTTGAATTATTTTTAATTTTATTTGGAAGATTGAAATAGATTTTGTATTTTTGTAATTATTGTTTTTGAATTAATTGGTATTGGATATGTCAAGAGTTGTATGTATCGTTGAAGATAACAAGGCTATTAACCGTTTGTTTACGACCCTGCTGAAAAAAGCTGGTTATGAAGTACACCCATTTGAAAATGGGTACACTATGTTAGAATGGATTAAAGAGAATAAAGCAGATATTTTTATCCTTGATTATCTTCTTCCTGATATGACTGGTGTGGAAGTACTCAAACGAGTAAGAAATAATGATAATAATAAATCTGCGAAGATAGTTGCAGTAACAGGGTTTGCTACTGATGATAATATCGCGAATATAAGCGATAGTGAGTTCGATGGTTATTTAACAAAACCTGTAAATACAAATACTTTTGTAGATGCAATAAATAAAATTTTAGATAACTAATTAAGCGATTTTTATGAGCAAGAAAAATAAAGATACGACAGTAATAGAGTCATCTTATGGCAGTATAGTTAAAGAAGCCTCGGAAAGGGATAGTAATAATTCGAGCAGTGCAAAATTGTATCCAGCATTTATAGCATTGGTTGTGATGCTTTTCATTTCAGGATTTATATATATTAATCTCGAAAAAAGTGTTAGAACTAAAAATCAGGAAAACTTTGATGAAGCAACTGCATCGGTAATGACGAGGCTGACTAACCATCAAAGCAATCTAATAGAAGTCGTCGAATCGGTGGCTGGGGCCTATGATTTGGTAATCGAGGTTGTGAGTGATTTTTTCATGCTGTTCTCAACAGTTCCTGCGAATAATTACGAATCTATTATTTCAATTAACTATATACCTAAGGTACCTGCAAATGAATTAGGACTTTATACGTATAATGCTATGAGCGAAGGATATTATAATTATAAAGTTTATCCCAAAGATTCAACCTTAGATTATTATTATCCGATAAAACACGTTGTTCCACTAAATACAAGCAATCATATTCAGGGTTTCAATGTTGGTACAATTCCTCAAATGAAAGAAGTAATTGATATTGTTCCAGATTCAATAGGGGTTCACACTACATCTTTATTTGATGTGAGGAAAGATACTACTGGATTTTATTTTATTAAAGCTGTATATCACAAGGGAACAGAAAGAGCAACAAAAGCCCAAAGAGAAGAAAACTATCGTGGTTTTGTTGGGATTGAGGTTGATGCGAAAAAGTATTTTCAAGAGGCACTTAAAGGCGATAAGAATGTTAGTACAAACGCAATTGCAACTGACGAAACGATTTTATTCACGGTTTACGAATTTGTAGATGGAGTGAAGTGTCCGATATATGAATCGGAGAACTCTCAGGATTTCGACGGGCAAGATGCACCTGAGTTTCATTCAGAAATACCATTCAAAGTTGGCGACAAGACATGGGTATTAGATTTTACTTCCGTTCCTAATTTCGGTGGGGAAACGAATAACCAAATGCCTCTTATCGTACTGGTTATCTCAATCTTGTTGACAATTGCATTTTTCTTGTTTATCATTTCGGTGCTGACGGGACGAGCAAGAGCACAGGCTTTAGCTAAGCGTATGACAGAGTCCCAAAGACGTATTGTCGATGCATCTCAGGACATAATTGGTGTTCTTGATACCACAGGAAAATGGAAGACTATTAATTCTGCTTCCAAAGTAATATTTGGATACCCAAGTGAAAGAATGATAAATACTTCAATTAAGGAGTTAATAGCTCCGGATGGAATGACAAGATATGAATCAGTATTTGAAAACTTGAGTAAGTTCGATGATAATGAGTCGATCAGAATTGATTTTCATATGAAAAATTCTGAAAATAAAGTAATCTGTGTAAACTGGAGCTTAACGATTTCACACAGTGACGGATTGATTTACGCAATCGGTCGTGATGTAACCTTAGAAAAAGAGGCTGCAAAAGAGGCAGAAATTAGAAGAAAACAAATTGAGCTTACCGAGCAGTTTACGCGTGAGATATCCGAGTCAAAAACCTTATTTATGATTAAACTTAGTCATCATTTGAGGAACTCTTTGACAGGTATGTCTGGTTATCTTCAAATGTTGAATGATGGTCTATACGAGAACGAAGAAGAAATGAAGGAATTTATCAATGAGGCATCGCAATCTGTAGATGAACTCTATACTTATACTTCTGACTTTGTCGATAGTGCTATTCAACAGGACGGGGATTCTAAAACTAAACTTGGTATTATTGACGTAAGAAATGAACTTGAAAATATCAAGAAAGATTTACAGGTTCAAAATCCAAAAGTTGAGATTGAATATAAGGCTGAGTGTGATGTATTCGTTTTTGCTGATAAGGAATTATTTGTTGAGTCTCTAAATACCTTATTCGACGTACTTTCATACGGTACTGAATCTGGTAAAATTGTAATACAAGGGGTTGTGAATACTTATGAAAACGCTGCGGAATTGCAAATTTCGGGACCTCCGAGCGAAGAAATACATCATTTTATTGAGATATACAAAGAAAATCAGAATGATCTCATCAATGTGATTGACAAAGACAAAGATGATGTGCTTTTAAAAGCAGCTATTGCAGCTTCAAATGTCAGAAGAATGAGTGGCTCTATTATTTACGAATCCTTCGGGAAAGACGATGGAGCATTAGTACAGCTCAATTTGCCGATGAACAATAATATTAGTCATTAGAAAATTAAATGAATTTTATTTCAGATGTTCGACTCTTCCAAAAGTGTCGGACATTTTTTTAGGGGTAGTAATCCGTATAAAATATTTTTAAATTTATTTTCCAATTTTTGAAACAAAAATGAATCTTAAAGTGTATATATATGTGAGGTAAACTTTTGGGATTAGTATATGTCATGTGAATACAGTTTTTGATTTTTTAATGGAATAAACCAAAACGAAATTTGTTGAAATAGCTTTTAGTAAGTTGTAATTCACTTCCTTAGTGTGTGTCAACTTCATAAAGCCATTAACTTTCGATTATACATTTGTATAAAAGTTGATATTTTTTCATACAAAAGTATGTTTAATCCGTTAAAAAATGTTAATTTTGTGTTACTTGTTTGTTTAGGGTAATTAGATGTTATCGAAGGCAGAAATATTAAAGGAAGCGTTAAGCTCCTATGATAGCTTTGGTTTGTCAGATTTAGACAACAAAGACTTACTCTCCCGATTTGATACTAAGTTTGTTATGAGTTTTGATGATGTTCCGGGGTTGCTAAAAACTTTGTCGAAGGACTATAGTGTTTTAGAAATTCAAGGGGATAGAACGTTTCATTACTCAAGTTTGTATTTCGATACTAATCAACGTCAGCTTTATTTGGATCACCATAATAATAAATTACGGCGGCAAAAAATAAGAATTAGAGAATATCTTAATTCTGGCGATACTTTCTTAGAAGTGAAAAATAAATACAATAACAATCAAACCGTGAAGGAAAGGTGTCAGATTGAGCGGACTTGTGACAGTCTTGAAGAATGTCGGGGAGATTTTTTAGATTGTAATACAGTCTATCCCTCTGAAAAATTACAGCCTGCTTTGAGTGTAAAATACAATAGAGTAACGCTTCTGCACAACTCAAGACCTGAAAAAATTACACTTGACAGCGGAATAGAATTTACGGCATCGGATTTCACTACGAATACAAATGGTCTAGTCATCGTAGAAAAAAAATCCAAGAAGCCTAATCGTTCTGATTTTGATGAAAAAATAATCAAGCACAACGCAAAAAAAATTAGAATTTCGAAATATTGTCTTGGAACTATTCTAACATTTCAACCAGTCAAATACAATCGTTTTAAGAAAAAGTTATTAACCTTAAATAAAGTAACCAATGGACACTTCGTTTATTAACAATCTGATTTCGGGACATATCATCAGTGCGATGGACTATCTCGATTTCCTACCAAGATTTCTAATTAATCTTGTTGCGATCTATGTTGCAGCAGTAAAAATTTATTATAAAAGAAGAAAGAACAGAGACTATCTCTTTACGATGTATATGTTCAATCTGATTGTATTTATAATGTGCTACCTACTAAGTAGTAATGAACTTAGCATCGGTTTTGCATTTGGATTATTTGCTATTTTTTCTATACTTCGATACCGAACTGAGCAGGTGCCAATTCGGGAAATGACCTATCTTTTCGTTGCTATATCTATTGCTGTAATCAATGCTTTGGGTAATGATAGTATTTCTATTACAGCCATGCTTTCAGCCAATGTAATTACATTAGGACTGATTTACTTTATTGAAAAGAGATGGGTACAAAATACCTCTGTCAAGAAAATCCAATATGAGAAAATATATCTCATTAAACCTGAAAAGTATGACGAGCTTTTAGAGGATTTGAAACTAAGAACTGGATTAGATATTACCAGAGTAGAAGTTGGAGATATTAATTTTCTCAACGACACAGCAACAATCTATGTGTATTTCAGTGAAGAAGAGGGTGAATAGTAATGCAGAAAAATAATTTTACAGATGGGGTCCACCTACAAGGTGGATTCCATTTATTTATAAAAGTAGTATTATCAATGACTATTTTTTTTTCATGTATAGGTTTTGTTAGAGCCAACGGTGATGATGATACTAAAATTTGGACTTCGATTTCTCATACTTCGTATTTCACAAAACATCTCTTCGTAGGGTTTGAGGAAGAGTTGCGATTTATTAATGAAGAAGACGAAGATGAAATGGATTTATACCAGTCTCTATTTAATGTTTCTGCCGGATGGAGATTTAATAAAATGTTTAAATTATCTTTAGGTTATAGAACTCGTGCTTATGATTGGGATTATATCAGAAGTGAATATCAGGCTTCTGGTTATTTTTCATACGAGATAATTGATGATATATATGTCAATTACCGTCTTCGTTATCATTTAAAAGATGTTTACGAAGAAGATAAAGATAATAAAGAGTATATTAGAAATAAAGTTGGAGTTTCATACGAACTTTGCAAACGTATCAAGCCGTATTTAACCTGTGAGGGACTGTATCGTTTCAACTACTCAAAGGATTCTGATTTTGATGAAATTCGATACACTTGTGGTGTATCTCTTGACTTACCAAGAAAAATTGATTTTGATATTTATTACTGCTACCAAAATGAAATTAATGTTAAGAGACCTAAAAACGCTCATGTTATTGGTATAGGTATAAGCCTTGGCAAATATAAATACCAACCTAAAACAGAATAATAAGCAAATACCATTTTTGGTTATATGTCATAAAAATAACGGAAACGATAGAGAGTACTTCTTAAAATAAAATTAAGATTTTCTGTATTCCAAAATTGAATTCCATCCAAAGAATCATAATCAAAAAAGTGTACAGAATGCCGAGCTTAATGCCCTTGGCTGAAACTGTTTGTCTATGTAGGTGAAGTATATGATAAAGCAGAGCAAGGACTGCTAACGAATAGAACATAAGATAGTAAATTGTCTTTTCTTCAAGTGACGGTCTAATTTTTTTGATTCTACTTTTATCTAAATCACTGGTTTGGATATATAGGTTTTTGTTATTTATATCGTAGATTTGTGCGGCCGCTCCTATTTTCCAGTTCTCTCCACTCTCATTGATAATTTGCAGATATAATTTTTTTACATTGGTCGGACATTGAAAAATAACCTTTTTTTCAGCGTAAGGTTTTACTGCGAAATTTGGAAAAAAATAGTACTTGGTATCAAGTTTTGCGAATCGCCATTTTTCGTAATAGTGGGTTTCATTATTCTTTTCTGTCGAGTCAGGATTAGCTAAAAGTATGAAAAAATGCTTAGTATCCGGCAAATCATTTTCAATCGTGATAGATTTTGTCGGAATAATTTCTTTTTCTAAATTAATTAGTTCTCTGAAATGGGGACTATAAATGTAATAGCTCAAAACGAGTATAAAACCCCAAAATGGAGCTACAGCAATCCCTCTTAATGCCGAAAAAACTATGCCATAGTAGCCAGATTCGCCTTTCGTGAAGTGCTTAAAATAAAGAAATGCGTAAACTAAACCTGCAACTATAGCAAAAGTATAAGGTAATGCTTCCAAGTTTATATCCGGTATTCCGTAATCCATAACGTATTGTCAATCCCTTAAAACCGTAAATATAACACTTTACTGATTATCGTCGGTTTTTATTATTTGTTGAGGTTTTGAGTAATTTATCATATTCTTCTACCATGATTCCAACATTGTTCTCCCATGTGTAGGATTCTAATATTTTTTTTCTTGCTGCTTTTCCTGATTTTTCTGCCAATTTTTTTTCACGGATTAATTTGCAAATTATATCAACCCAATAATCTTCCTTATCCGAAACGAATAATCCATTAGATTCATCTGCCTTAATTCCTTCTGCCGAGACGTGGGTTGCCACCACAGGCATAGCCATAGCCATAGCTTCCAAAATTTTAATTCTGATACCACTACCGGTAAATAGAGGTGCGATATAGATTCCGGCTTTATTAAGATGCGGCTGAACTTTTGGAATATAACCAAGTACTTTTACGCCTAAATTCTCATATTCATAAAACTTTTGTGGAGGATTTTTACCTATTAGAGATAGAGTGGTTTCAGGAATTTGCTTACGAACTTTTGGGAGAACTTTATCAAGAAACCACTGCAAACCTGTGATATTGTGCACCCAATTATAAGTTGTTGCAATGATGAGTTCATAGGGATTACGCTCAATTTTTTCATCAGGATACCATCTTTCGGGAAAAATACCTGCGGTTGCTGTTACTACATTAGCGTTTGGAGAAATATCAAAAGCTGCTTGTTTGTCAATATCCGTGATTGCAAATGAAATGTCTGCTTGCTCGTATAATTTAGATTCGTCATGCCGTAGCTTTTTCGCTTGATTTTTTACGTATATTCCTTTCGGATTAATAGCTGGTAAATCTTCGGCATAGCGTTTCCAAATCTTGTATTCTACGTTTTGCAGACGGATTCCACAGTATGCTTCCGTTAATTCACGAGCGACCAAACCTAATGGAGCCATACAAGAATGTTCACAATGAATAATATCAATCTTTGGGATTTTATTGATTATTTGGGTAAGCTCATCGATCAAGTACTTATTCACGTGCTTATGTATGTAAAGCGATTTTTTATGTAGCAATGATTTTGCAATTCGGATAGGGGTATTTTTTGATGAATAATCAATGAGATGAAGACGGCAATATTTTTCTGCTTCTTCAATCCATTCTCTTTTCAAATCAAGTGAATTGATTGAGACAAATTCAACTTCACAACCTAATTTTGCAAACATCTTTAAATCGGCTGCCATACTGATTTTGCCACCGTCATCTTCCGGGAATGGAAATCTTGGAGCTAAATGTAGTATTCTCATTTTGCTTTCCTCCTTGAAATCATGCCCTTAATATACTGTCCGTATAGGTTAAAATAAAATCTTCCGATTGAGCCGTCGATTGTAATTTTTTTCAAGACATCTTTTTTTAGAACATTTTTTTCTTCCCGTCGGCTGTGAATAGCTTGAGCAGGAATTGCCAATAAACCTTCGAGTAGTGCTGAAATAGGCATACGTTTGAAAATACCAAGTAGCATCTCTCCAAAATATACAGCAAGGCATCTGAAAAAGGCTCGACAACAAGGGAAATAAATTGCATTATAGCGGATATGCTGTTTTGCAAGTTTCAACCAGCGGATAGGCTTTTCTTTACGGTTGAATGCAGACTCGTGAATAACGCATAAATCAGGGTAATATCGAACGTCCCAGCCAGCATTAATAGCACGTGTACAGAGTTCTTTTTCTTCATATCCGAACTCCCAAAAACCGCCTACCTGTTCAAAAACTTCCTTTCGTATAGCTCCACCTGTTCCTTGAAATTCCTTTGATTCATAGCCATACTCGGGAACGTTATCAAATGGAACTTCCTTATGATACCAACGTGCAACCCGTTGAGATTGTAAATCGAAATTGGTTGTTCCGATAATTCCTAATTGAGGAAATTTATTGAATCTTTCAATCACCCTTTCGAATAAATTTTCTTCGGAGGGGTAGGAGTCGTCATCACTTCTAAAAATAATATCGCCGGACGAATGATATACGGCAATGTTAATTGCTTTTATATCAATGTTATCCGGCAGATAAATATATTTTATATCAGGGAATTTCTCCGCCATCATTTCCGGAGTGCCGTCGATTGAGGCATTATCTACCACGATGATTTCAAAATTCTTATATGTCTGTTTATGGTATGTGTTAATCGTCTTTTCTAATATATCCTTGCGGTTATATGATGCGATTACGACACTGATTTTCATTTCACCCTATCTGTATTCCTGTAAAAATTCCAGTCTGTCAGCTAATTCTTCTTTCGGAGTCAATAGTTTTTCTTTGTCCAATATCGCTTCTTTGTGAGTTTTGAATACTACATCGTATTCTTTACTCATCACGATTGCTTCTTCCGGGCAGACTTCTTCGCACATCCCGCAATAGATGCATCGTAGCATATCTATTTCAAATGTTTTTGGTCGTCTTTCTTTTTCCTGTGTTGTTTCTTCAGCTTCTACATATATTGCCAAGGCAGGGCAGACACGCGAACATAAACCACAGGCCACACAACGTTCCGTATTGTTTTCTTCAACAAGCACGGGTCTCCCACGGTATGAACCTTCCGGTTCGAAGCGTTCTTCAGGATACTGACGTGTAAATTTGGGTCTGAATAGCTCTTTAAATGTTTCCGCCATTCCCTTTGCAATCTCAGGAATATATAGCTTTTCCTTAAAGGATAATCTTTCAGCTTCTGTATTTTTTGTATTATTCATTTTCTGGTTCTCCAAAAAATTGGAATTTTTAAATTAATTTTATCTGTAAATTCCTCTTTCGGAACTTTGGATAAAGCTTATAGCACGTTGAACTTCAGGAATTATTTTGTCATGCTTAGAAATATAATCATCTAATCCGTCGCTTATGTTCAAACCTGATGCATTGATTGCCTTATAAAACTTATGGATTTCAAGTATGGTATCTTCTGAAAATCCACGCCTTTGCAAGCCAACTCTGTTGATACCGTCAAATTTTGTAGGCTCTCTCATCCCCACTAAGCTGTAGTGAGCAACATCTTTAGTAACTTTTGCATCGCCTCCGATAAAGCAGTATTCTCCGATAGTAACAAACTGTATTATTTTTGCAACGCCTGAGATAATGGAATAGTTTCCAATTTTGACATGACCTGCCAACTGAGCGACATTCGACATGATTACTTCGTTACCTAAAACGCAGTCGTGAGCCACGTGGCAGTAGCACATGATTAAGCAGTTTTCGCCAATTTCTGTTTTTCCGCTTTCTTCCGTACCTCGGTGAACAGTTGAAAATTCACGTAAAGTTGTGCCATCGCCGACTATGGTTAGTGCCGGAGTACCTTTATATTTCAAATCTTGTGAGGCAGGGGAGACCACAGCTTGAGGCCCGATTTTGCAATTTTTCCCGATGCGAGCACCATTATCTATATAGCTACTTGCTTTGATGATAGTGCCATCATTAATTTGTACATCATCAGTTATGATCGTGTAAGGCCCAATTTCGACATTTTCGCCGATTTGAGCTTTTTCAGACACGATTGCGGTAGGGTGGATATTTACTGCCATATTTAAAACTGATTACTTCCGTTTATAAAAATATTTTTGATACATTCAGAGACCGTCCATGATATTTTACATCTTTCTGATTTTTTCAGCTTCATCGAATAAATCTTTTGCAGTATTTAATTGCTTATCAATCGTAGAGAAAATTTGTGAAGACTCATCACGTCCCCAAACTGTTCTTGCTACACTCGATTTAATGAATATTTCCCAATAATCTCTATCTTCTTCTGCAGCATCTTCATCCCATTCGATATCTTTATCTTCAGCAAGTTTTTTGATTTGCTTAACCATCTTATCGGTTAATCTATATTCATTTTTGAAACGTTCAAAATCTTCGCCGTATTCAGCTTTAATCTCTTTGCCGTATTCAAGGGTATTGTTGATGTATTCGGCGAATACACGTTTGATTCTTAGTTTGACACTCAAACCATTTATGGAATCTGATTTTACAACGTAGTCAGGAGTAATACCTCCACCACCAAGTAGCGGACGACCAGCACGTGAATGATAAACTTCAATCTCAATATGTTCGGTAGTGTCCTCAGAAGTCTCATTAGTTTTTTTGATTTTTTCGATGGTATGTTCGATATTACTACCCTCTTCTAATTCCAAACGTCCGACGAGTTTTTTATATGCTTCTTCGTCATCATAAGGACGTTGGATACATCTACCAGAAGGAGTGTAATAACGTGCAATAGTCAAGCGGAAAGCAGAACCGTCTGCAAGCGGATATTGTCTCTGTACCAAACCTTTACCGAAAGAAGTGGTACCAACGATTAGGCCCCTGTCCAAATCTTGAATCGCTCCTGAAACAATTTCAGAGGCAGATGCAGAACCATCATCAATCAAAACGATAACGGGCATATCTTCCAATTCGCCACGTTGGCTTGCTAATTTTACTTCACTCATGTAGTCGTTTCTTGCTTTTGTATAAACGATAGTATCGCCTTCAGAAATGAATTCATCAGCCATGTAGAAAGCCTGATCTAAGAAACCACCTGGGTTTCCACGTAAATCAAGAATAAGTCTTTTCATACCCTTAGCTTGCAATTTATGCACGCCTTCCATTAATTCTTTGTGAGTGGTTGCAGCAAAACGTATTACGTTTATAACTCCAATATCGGAATTTTCAAGCATATATGAAGAGTTAACAGTATATAGCGGAATCTTATCACGAATTACGTCAAATGTCAATAATTCTTTTACACCGGAACGTTTGATGTCCAAGATAACGTGAGTTCCTTTTGGTCCTTTTAAACGTTTCGGAACGTCAGTTCTCTTTATTCCAACCGCATTTTCATTGTCAATATTTACAATCTTATCACCGGCAAGGATACCTAATCTTTCTGAAGGGCCATCTGCAATCGGAGCAACTACTGTAATTGAATCATTTATAACATCAAACTGTACACCGATACCATCAAAACTACCTTGAAATTCTTCTCGAACTCTTTTCATTTCTTCAGCATCAATATATACTGAGTGAGGATCTAAATCTTTAAGCATACCTCGAATAGCACCTTCGCCTAAAGCTTTCGCATCAACTGTATCGACGTAGTTTCTATAAGCCGTATTCAATACGCGATTGACTTTTTCTAATTCCTCAAAAATATTATCACGTGAAATTAAAGGAGTTATTCCTAAGCCGAGTGTAATACCTACAATCAAGCTAATAATAACTTTCTTGTTCAATTTTTTCATCATGTCTCCAAACTGTATCAAATTATATAATCACATACTATAACGAAAAACTTAGGTGTAATGTTTTATTATCTCGGAAAAAAAGCGTATTTTTGCAATTATGTAGGTTAGTGGGAAATGGTATGGGATATGATTTAAACATAAACCAGTTAGCTGATGAACAGGAAAATATTTCGTTGATGAAAATTGCTCTTGAACTTGCCGAGCAGTCTTTGAAAACTAATGATGTTCCAGTAGGTGCAGTAATTGTCCGAAATGGAGAGATTATCGGTAAGGGATATAACTGCATCGAAAAAACGGGAAATCCGTTGAACCATGCAGAAATCATCGCTATCAAGCAAGCCGTAGATAATATCGGACATAAACACCTTTTGAATTGTAAGATGTATGTAACGCTTGAGCCTTGCAGCATGTGTGCCGGAGCAATAGTGCTTGCGAGAATATCAAACCTAATAATAGGTGCGAAAGACCCTAAAACCGGAGCTTGCGGGAGCTTATACAATCTTGTACAAGATGCTAAATTAAATCACCGTTGCCGAGTTGAAAATGGAATTTTAGCAGAGGAGTGCTCGGCATTACTCAAAAATTTTTTTAGAGAAGTAAGAGAGCAAAAGAAAATAAAATAAAATGGAAAAATTAGAATCCGCATTATATATCGTTCCGACTCCTGTGGGGAATTTGCAGGATATGACTCTGAGAGCAGTCAATACCTTGAGAGCTGTTGATGTTATTGCCTGTGAGGATACTCGTCATAGCGGAATGCTATTACAAAATCTAAAAATTTCGGGGAAAAAATTAATCAGCTATCACGAGCATAACGAAGCGAAGAAAGCTAAGGAACTTATTGCGTTGATTGAAAATGGAAATTCTCTTGCATTGATAAGCGATGCTGGAACGCCTTTAGTTTCTGACCCTGGCTATCGTTTGGTCAATGCTGCTGTGAATAAGAATGTAAAGATTATCCCGCTTCCAGGAGCTACGGCATTTGTTCCGGCTTTGGCCGCAAGCGGTTTTCCAACTGACAGGTTTTGCTTTTTAGGGTTCCCACCCCAGAAAAAAGGACGAATGACATTTCTTGACGGACTGGGGAAATATGCTGAAATGTCGATGATATTATATGAATCTCCTCACAGAATCGTCAAGTTGTTAGGAGAATTAAATGATAGATATAAAGGGCGATTAGAAGTTTGTGTTGCCCGTGAGATAAGCAAGATATATGAAGAAATAATTACTGGTACAGTTGAAGAAATACTTGCTGATTTTGAAAAACGGCCAAGTATAAAAGGTGAAATTGTCGTAGTGCTGAATATGCAGGAGAAAAAATGTTAATTACTTTTGAAGGAATAGATGGAAGTGGCAAGACTACCCATTTTAAAAATCTACAAGAATATCTTATGGAGCAGGGAATAAAAGTCAAAACCTTTCGTGAGCCGGGGGGGACACAGCTTTCGGAAAAAATTCGTGATATTTTGTTAGATTCTGATGTTGATATAAATGATATGTCTGAGCTTTTGCTATTTGAAGCATCACGTTCAGACCTTATTGAAAAGCAAATCAAGCCGGCTTTAGCTGAAGGATATTGGGTTGTCCTTGATAGATTTTTTGATTCTACTATGGCATATCAGGGCTACGGCCGTGGTATTCAGACGGAATATGTCAATTACCTTAATAAACTTGTTGCAAAGGGCTTGGAGCCGGATATTACATTCTATATGCGAATATCACTTGAAGAATCAATACGACGCATAAATAAGCATAATCGTAGTCAGGACAGAATAGAAATGGCGGACAAAGGATTTTTCGAAAGGGTGTATAACGGTTTTGAACAAGCAGCCAAGGATAACGGCCACCGAACGATTATCATTGATGCTATGGAAGAAAAACATATTGTATTTGCAACTATTATTGAATATCTGAAAGAACGTGGGCTTAAATAATTAATTTTCAAATTCTCTATCCAGTTTTCCAAAATAAAAAAAAAGCTCCCGAAAAAACCGAGAACTTTTGTGACCCTGAGGGGATTCGAACCCCTACTGCCAGCGTGAAAGGCTGGTGACCTAACCGTTAGTCGACAGGGCCGCGACTAAGTTTGAAATTGACCGCACACTTTAAAAAAGTGTGACCCTGAGGGGATTCGAACCCCTACTGCCAGCGTGAAAGGCTGGTGACCTAACCGTTAGTCGACAGGGCCAATTTCAGCATCTATCCTAATACCTTATCTGTAACAAGATAGAATTCAAAATTACATCTATTTCTTGATATGACCAAATATTTACTAAAAAAAAACTTAATTTTTTTTCATTCTCATTATAACCTTTGTCTTGATAATTGATGTAACTTGTTTGATAATACCCATTAAGGAGAAATGATAAACTTCTTTGTTTCTTCAAGTTTTTCTTCTCCATTTGTATTCTTTCCTTTTATTTTGTAGATGTAAATTCCCGGACTTACCAAATTCCCGTTTTTATCTCGGCAGTCCCATTGACAACCTCCATTTCCGTCAGTTTCATATAAAGTCTGTATTATTTCACCGTCCATCATTGAAATAATTTGAATTTCAGCGTAATCAGTCAGTCCGGCAAAGGTTATCAATGGCTTTTCTTTTAGCGATATTGGCTGTGGATAAACGTATGCCCCTGCATTCGTCGCAGCAGAAACTACAAAACCAAGAGTATTCCCCGGTCCGTCAGTCATCATATTACCCGATTGTGCGAGAATATCTTTTGCCGTAACTGTGAACTCTACTCCACGAGCTTGATTGCCATTAAGCCAAGTACTCAAGATTAATTGCACAGACATTGAATCTTTTTGGGATACGCCAACACTTTCCACCATACCAAAGGGTTTGAGAATATAATTAGTAGAATCGGAAGCGGTCGCATAATCTACCTTTTCCGAGAAGAAAATCTCTAATAGTATCCCCCCCTGTTTTTCAAGATGGGTTAGATATAGCTCTTCTTTTTTCTCTTCTTCTTCGATTTTAAAGTCAGTAATTATTGTTTTGCTTTTTGCATTATATCTGTCATAAAACGGTAGTAGGGATAGTTTGTATTCGGTTCCTTTTAGTTTTTTGGGGAATGTTGCAATCGCTGTTGAATCTCCAGTTACGATTACAGAATTGGCATTTATATCGCAACTGTCTGTAAAAATTTTAATGCCTTCGACTTTCATGGAATTTCGTTTAAGAGTTCCATTAAATTTCAGTTCTAATTTTATCGGGTTAATACCAAGTACTTTAACTGTAACTGTATCAATTATATGATGATATAAAACCTCCACAAGATCGGAGAAATAACTTGTTGTATTCTCAAAAGTTTTGTTTACCGCAAGTACGGAGAAATTGTATTTATCCTTTTCTTCGGGTTTTGTAAATTCGATTTGTGTATCAGTTATTTTTTTGTCAAAAACTAATGCTTGATTATCTTCAACTGTTGCTATTTGGTAGTATTCGGCATTATCTACTGCATTCCATGAGAGAATGGCTGAGTCTTCGCTTAGTACTTCTGCCGTTAGATTTGTAGGTGTTCCCGGACGGAAATTTTCGGAATTTATTTCGTAGAAAACAGTAGCATTAAATCCTGAAAAACCAATTTCGTTTATACCGTTCCCGTCGAAATCATGTATAACTGCATTATTTGAAAGTGCTGCCGGATAGTTCCATAAAGGCATAAGTGAATCCGTTTTTTTATCGTGCGAGAAGACGTAAATATTCGGCATCATCAGAAGTACTACTTCGTCTTTGCCGTCGCCTGTCAAATCACCGCTCGTCATTCCGTTTTTGAAAACGTATGGGTTGTCTTCACGTCCTCCGATAAAATGGTCTATCCTACTTAGCTTCCAAGTATTATTCTCTTTCGGCTGATAAATTCTATATGACCAAACCGGATGCTGTCCTTCAATTTTTCCAAACAGTTCGCTTGTTTCAATTTTTAGAAAATGCAGTTCTTTCTTGCCGTCGCCGTCGGTATCTGCTGCTGTAAGGTAATTATTGGAAGAAGTTTTTAGAGTAGAATCAATGAATTCAATTTGAAAACCATTATGATATTCGTAAATGAAAAGCTGTCCGTAGCTATTGCAGTATGCTAATTCATTATTTCCGTCTGCATCAAAATCGGCTATACAGGAATTAACAGCAGGTTTGAATTTCCGGAACTCTTTTGGAACAATTACGGAGTCTTTTATCTTATACTCCGAACCATTATAATCGAAGACATAATACGACATATACTCTTTGCTATCCAAATCATTGAAGCATATTATTTCGTCCAATCCGTCATTATCTATATCATAAAGCTGGTCGCCCCAAGCAGAAATAAGCGGAGAAGATTGGAACTCATGGTTATCGAATAGTGAATACCCCTGCTGCTTTTCAAAAACCATACTAATTCCAGGCTTCATTGCTAATATATCTGTATTTCCGTCGCCGTCAGTATCTCCTATATCTTTTAAAATCCATTGGCCGTCAGGTAGAGAATCCGATTTTTGGAAAGAACTATCTTGATAAGACCAAACTATAGGTTCACCAATAGCTAATGAGTTGAAGTCATTTGTAACAATTATATCTTTCCCGTCGATGTTTCCCGCAGTGGAAGTCATATATAATCTTTGGCGGATAGTCATATCTGGTTTGATTGAAAAATTATCCTGAGTAAAATTATCATCTCTAAGAGTGAACCGTACTTTCTTTATTACTTCGTTGTCTTCGGAATTAACGGAATGATATACTCTAATTTCGGCCTCGTATTCTACGTTTGGTTCTACATCTTCTAATATGATTTTGTGTTCGGTTGTTATATCAATATTATCATCTACTCTGTAATCTTTGTTTTTTCCGACTTTATTATATTTCACGTAGCAATAGCTATCCTTACTGGTGGTTGCTGTAATAAGGATTTTTCTTTCAGTTCCGTCCCATACATTGACAGCTTCATAATGTATAATATTGAGACTATTATCGTTGGAAAAAATATCTGTATAAATTCTGTCCTCAAGGCTTTTGTTATTTTTCAGATTGATTTTTAGAGCCACAGTATAGACAGTATCTTTAGTGATAACTGTATCGACACGGGGAGTATTTACATATCTCACGTAATTTGTATCAATGAAATCTTCCAAATTTAATGTGCAGATTTTATCATTATGTATTTGCTTATCGAATTTAAAAGCGGTTTTCCATCTTTTAGGATTATATCCGGCTCCAAAGAGTACCTCACCACTTTCAAAAAGAGGGTGAGTTGCATAGGCATAAATATCAAGTTGAGCTTGGTCGATTCTGTTGATTTGTACTTCGTTTTTGGGGCTTGTGATTTCGATTCTTGAAACCGCTTGGAAGTTAAGCATCTTTTCTACATCAAGGATACCGGCTCCGAGTTCCGTATCCCAACCATTACCGTTGACATCATTTGCAGAACTTACGATTATTCCTTTTACTTCTTCTGGCGTTAAATGGGGAAACTTTGAAAGAAGCAAAGCTGCCGCTGCCGAAACATAAGGAGCGGAGAAAGATGTTCCGCCGATATTGATATATGAATTACCAAGCCCACAAGTCTTAATGTCAGAACCTGGAGCGAATAAATCTACCTGCGAACCAAAATTAGATAAACCGGATTTTTTGTTTTCGATAGTGCTATTTCCTACGCATATAACTTCGTTAAAGTCAGATGGATAGTGCCGATAAGCCCAGTTGTTATTTCCAGCTGAGGCGACAAGAACGCACCCCCTGCTTTCAGCAAAAGCAATTGCATCTTCAAGAAATCGGGAGTTTTTATTTTCACCGAACGACATATTGATAATATCAACTCCATTCACAGCAAGATATACGATAGCTGCCGCAATATCATCACTTTCGCCATCTCCCCAAACATCGAATGCACGTACAGGAATGATTTTGGAATTATACGCCAATCCTGTTATTCCTTTTCCATTGTTATTTCTTGCAGCGATAACCCCGGCTACGGCTGTACCGTGTTTGTGTTCGTCGTAGGCTTCCGGGTCGGGCGTGTGAAAATCGTTGATGTTCTGAGTTTCCTGATCCACAAAATCATAGCCTGCAACATCGTCAATATAGCCGTTCCCGTCATCATCAATTCCATTGTAGTCACCTGTTACGCCGTTATATTCTATGTCCGATGACCAAGGTTCGAATGTTCCATTTTGGTTCAAGTCTTCCGGCTCGTTGATTTTTATTTGTCCTTGCAAATCTTCATGACTGTATTCGATGCCCGTATCAACAATTCCAATAACCACATTTTCACCCGTAGAAATACTCCATGCTGCTTGAGCATTGATATTTTTCAATGCCCACTGCTCGTTAAAAAATGTATCGTTTGGTGTATCCTCTTCAATTTTAAAAATATAATTTGGTTCAGCAAATTCAATTATTCCTTCATTAATCATATTGCTAATCATTTCCTGACTTATTTTGTCCTTAGGAAGAATGAAATATTTTTCTAACTCCGTACCAGCAATAGCTCTAACATAATTTGATTTGAATGCTCCTTGGAAAGAATATTGATTTTGAATAACTGAAAACTGGTTTACATCCTTAGCTTTAATTATATAAGAATTATAGTTCTGAGCCTGTAGGATTAATGCAAACAGAATAAAAACAGATATTAAAATTGATTGAATAAATCGCATTTTATTTCCAAGTCTAAAAATGAAAATAAACGGAAATAATTAGCTAATATTGGATTGTGGCAAAGTGAAGGGGAAAAAGAAATTCTGAATATCATTGTTTTTTTTCGGGTAATGGCTAACAAAAAAAGAGGCTAAAATAAATTCAACCTCTTTTTTCAAAATATGGGCAATGAGAATTTCATTGCTAATTATATTGATTACTTGTTATTTTTAGCAAATTCTTCCATAAATTTAACCAATGCTTCTACTGATTCGTAAGGGCAAGCGTTATAGATAGATGCACGAGCTCCACCTACTGAACGGTGTCCTTTCAAACCGTACATTTTTAATGCAGCCGCTTCTTTTACAAATTTTGCTTCTAAGTCAGCATTTGGAAGGTTAAATGTTACGTTCATTGAAGAGCGGTCTTCAACGTTAGCTACAGAGCCTTTATAGTATCCGTTAGAACCGTCGATTGCACCATAAAGCAATTTAGCTTTTTTATCATTCATTTCTTTGATTGCTTCTAAGCCACCTTTTTCCAAAATCCATTTGAAAGTTTGACCAACAACATAGATTGGGAAAGTAGGAGGGGTATTGAAAAGTGAATCTTTAGAAACGTGAGTGTTATAATTAAGCATAGTTGGAGCATCAGGATTTCCTTTTTCTTCCAACCATGATTTTTTAATGATAACGATTGTTACGCCAGAAGGACCAATATTTTTTTGAGCACCGGCATAAATCAAGCTGTATTTTGAGAAATCGTAAGGACGAGAGAACATATTTGATGACATATCACAAACTAACGGACATTTTACGTCAGGAGTTTCTTTCAACTCTGTACCGTAGATAGTGTTATTTGATGTGAGGTGCAAATAGTCTGCATCGTCAGACGCTTTCCAATCTTTTGGAATAAAGTTAAAATTAGCATCTGCTGAAGATGCGATAGCATTCGCTTGTAGATTTGCGTGTTTCGCTGACCATTCGGCTTCTTTCAAGGCTTTTTTCGCCCATGCACCAGTTACAACATATTCAGCTTTTGTTTTCAAGAAGTTAGTTGGGATTGTAAGGAATTGCGTTGATGCACCGCCTCCTAAAAATAGTACTGCATATTCATCATCAAGTCCCATGATTTTCAAACAGTCTGCTTGAGCTTCTTTTATTACGGTGTCAAATTCTTTACCACGGTGGCTCATTTCCATGATTGACATACCCATGCCGTTGAAATTATAAGCCGCTTCTTTAGATTTTTCGATTACTTCTACAGGTAAAGTTGCAGGACCTGCAAAGAAATTATGAGCTCTATCCATTATATATCTCCAAAATTAAATATGTTAGACATCTCTGTTGGCACTACTATTTTCTAAAAAATAGTTTTCGCCACACAATAAAATCAAAATTAACATTTTTTAATATAATAGCAATAGGAATTTTTTAAAATTTTTAAAAATAGTCAGCCATTATTTTATTTTAAATTAGACTTATGTTTATGGGGGTTGAAGTATTGTTAGAAATTCATTTTATTTGAAAATACAAACTTTATTAATTTGTCGGGTTGTTCAATATTTCCAACATCATAATAATCAATATCTAAGAATTTATTTACTTCTACAAACATTATAGTGTTTTTTATTTTTAGGTATAACTTCGTATCTAAAATTGTGAAAGGTTTATAGTCGATTTCGTCTGCGTATTCTTACCATTGACAAATGATGTGTATTCGCTGTTACGTGCTTGATACGTCAGTCTCCAAGTTATATGTAGTGGTTTGTAAATATGCTTGTTAAGTTTAATTTCCAATTTATGTTTGAGCTTGTCAAGAGCATATCCCAATACAAATTTCTTTGTGATTTTATTCTGTTGTATGTGTTGGTAGGAAACATCAAAACTTTTTGATAAAATGAATATGTTTCTGCAGGTGTGGCAGTAATTTCCTCTTTACTTATGGTTGAAACTTGATCGGTTTTCTTTGTAAAAGATGGTTAAATACGTTTATCAATAACATTAGTTTCTTCTTCCTGATAAAGAACTTATGAGAATTATTATTGCTGTCCAATACATTAAAAATTTTTTGTCATTGTCATTCTATCTGTATTCAAAAAAGGATAACAACGCTAATTTTTAAATGTTTAGTTTTGTGTAAAAAAATAGGGGTTCTCTTTTGCTGAGTTCGATAAAAAAACAGCTCCAAAATATGAAGCTGTTTTTTTGTTCTTACTAAGGTTAGGTTATTTTGTTCTATAGAATTCTACACGTCTGTTTTTCTGACGATTTTGTGGGCTGTCATTTGGCACTAATGGCTCTGTTTCACCTTTTCCGTCAGAAGTGATACGGTCAGAGGCAATACCTTTGTCAATCAACCATTGACGTACAGCAGCTCCTCTATCTTTGGAGAGTTGCATGTTATTTTCGTCATCACCTACGTCATCTGTGTGTCCAATTATTTGGACTTCCATATCTTTTGCAGTTTGCAATGCTCTTAAAGCATAGCCTAAAATTCTTGCTGATTTTGCAGAAATTTTTGAATTTCCTGTTTCAAATTCAATATTTCTTAGGATAAGTTTTTCACCCACTTTAATACTTAGAATATCATCGTCACCATCTAACGGATTTTCACCGTGAATAACTTCTACACCATCGTTTACGCCACCGTCATCAGTATCAGGGTCGAGAGGATTTGTTTTGTATTTTTCAATCTCATCTCCGTCGAATAAGCTGTCGCCATCAGTATCAGGATTATTAGGGTCTGTGCCCAATGCGATTTCTTCTTCATCAGATAAACCATCTCCGTCGCTATCTTTGATTAAATCGTAGAAGTTGTAAGCGATTGAAACCTTTGCCATCCAATGCGAATCATTTATATCATCGTAAGCCGGATTCAAGTCGTCTGTCAAAGAAATATCTTGTCCGATTCGTAGTTCTGCTGCAAAATTATCATTAAAGTAATGGGTAATACCAAAACCAACAGGGAATGAAGGAGCAATTCCATTTTCTTTTGCTTCAGGGGCTTTATTGTATGGTACATCTACAACTGAATAACTCAAAATACCCGCTCCAATATATATGAAAGGAGCCCATTTCTTTGTGTCTAAAGGGTAATAGCGAAGGCGAAAGTTTATAGATGCAAATTCAGAATAATAATCAGAGAAATTACCGCGTTCTTTGGTTTCACTTGTGTAAAAATCATAAGCGATTTCAGGGGTTAAACCTTTACCAAAAAGATTTCTTGCTTGTAATCCAACTCCTAAAGCAGGTCCGAAAGTCCGGTCTTCATTAGCTGATTCGTTAATAGGATATACACTACCGCCGCCAATACTGATGGATAATGAACGAGCAGGGTCATCTTCTGCTTTAACTGATATCACGGTTGAGATTGTTAAAACCGCAATTAGAACTAAAGGGAATAATTTTTTCATAATACGATACCTCAAAAAATAAAAATAAAACAATACGTCGATTCAGATGTGTGTTTATTGTAAGCTAATAAAAAAGCATTTCTATTGAAAATAATTTATTAATAGAAAGTATAATCTTTATACTTTATGGTTAAGTTTAGAAACCGTTTTTTTTTGTATTTTTGCATTTTGTAGTTATTGGAATTTTTATTTGGCCTATGACCAGCACATATTGGAGGATTTAAAAAGTCGTGTCGATATAGTCGATGTAATAGGTAGTTATATTGAATTGAGACGTGCGGGCTCTAACTACAAGTGCAAATGCCCATTTCACGATGACCGTAATCCTTCCATGATTGTTTCGCCCCATAAGCAGATATTCAAATGCTTCGTTTGTGGAGCAGGAGGAAATGCTTTTACATTTGTGCGTGATTATACCAATGTAAACTTTACCGAAGCGGTACAAATTGTCGCCGATAGAGTGGGCTATAACCTTCCAAAATTTAAGCCTTCAAAGCAGGAAAGCGAGAAAATATCGCTTCGTGATTCTGTGCTTAAAGCATTAGATTATACTGCAAATTTCTATCATCATAGTCTTTATCAGTCCCAGGGTAAACATGCTTTGGACTATCTGCACAGGCGTGGACTGACCGATGAAACAATCAAGAAATTCAATCTTGGATATGCTCCGAATAACTGGGAGGCAACGAAAAATGAATTGTTACGTGTGAACTTTGATGAGAATACACTCTTCGAAGCAAAAATTATTTTGAAGAAAGAGGGGGGGCGAAATAGCTTCGATATGTTCCGAAATCGTTTGATGTTCCCGATTAGAGATAATATGGGCAGAACTATTGCTTTCGGAGGTAGGAAACTTGATGATGACCCTAATAGTCCGAAATATATAAACTCTCCTGAATCAATCGTTTATAGCAAAAGTAATATCCTGTACGGCCTTTTTGAAAATAAAAGGGATATTATGAGTAAGAACGAAGTCCTGCTTGTTGAGGGCTATATGGATTTGATTGCCCTTTCACAATTTGGTTTTCAAAATGCTGCTGCTCCATGCGGTACGGCATTTACGCAAGGGCAGGCTACGGTTCTGAAAAGATTTTCTAAAGCGATTACGATAATGAATGATTCCGATGAGCCGGGGCTGAAGGCTTCCGAAAAAGCATTAGAAATTACATTGCAGTCAGGACTTACAACGAAAATTGTTACCCTGCCGGAAGGTGAAGACCCCGACGACATTCTAAAAACGAGAGGGGAGAAGACAATGCGTTCGTATATCAAGAAGGCAAGTAATTTCGTTGATTTTCTCCTATTTAGAAATCAAGATATAATCAATACGCCAGAAGGAAAAGCTGTAACAGCAAGAACTATTACGAAGATTATTGCTACTATTCCTGATAAATTCGTACATGACGATTATATGCAGCAAACTGCTGGAAAACTTCATCTTTCTGTTGAGCAGCTCAAGCAGCTCTATCGTGAGAAAAAGCAAACGCCCGAACGTCCAGAGCAAAGGACGCATTTCTATGAACGACAGATACATATGAGTACAAACCTTGAGAATGTCGAAAAAGTTAAGGTTACAATATGCGATGCTGTTCATCTGCTACCGAAAGAAGTTGCAAATAAAATTTCATTAGCAGAGTTGAATTTGCTGAAAATTATTATCAATTCCGAAAGTCCGCTTGATATGATTGAAAATAAATTTGATATTCGTGCATCGTATTTTCGGAAAACACTTGGGAAAAATATTTTTTCAATTATATACGAGCATGCCTACGAAACTGATTCGGTAGTCGAAAGCATTGCCGGAGCTTTGGAAATAGAGGACTATTTCAAACATATCATTGCCTCCATTGCCATTCCGGCCGAGGAACTTAATGCAAGTTGGGATAAATACGGCGGAATGATTGATGAGGTTGATAATATAAAGGTTGCCGAAGCTGCAATCAATGAGATAATCAGACAGCATTTGCGTTCAAAAAGACGGAAAATAGAGGCTGACATCGAATCATGTTCTGATTCTGAAACACAAAGACAGCTGATGAGCGAAATGATTCATCTTGATAAAATGCTCCGTGAAAAAGACCTTTTGTCGTATGCCGAAGAACTGCTTGTGGATGATACATCTGATTAAATATCGAAAAGCAGCAGGCAGGTAAATTCTGAAAAAGTAATACAACGTTAGTGTAAAAGTTGCATTTATAGTAGATGTTTCTAAATCATTTATGGCTAGTTTAACTTGTGTTAGTTACCGTTATTTATTTTTATTATGTGCTTACCCAAACATACCAATTATTGACTATTTTTCTCCATTTTATAATTCTTCCAAAATTATTTTCAATTGGAGGTGTTTCTGTGGAAGAATATGCAATTCCATGACAATTATCAATTATGCCACCTTTAACGAAAAAAATTATTCCATTATCTAACTTTGAAACACTTTTGTAACCAACAGATTTTAACATAATCCTCAAGTTTTCATATTCTTGTTTATCAATTTTGTAGATGAATAGGATACTATCAAGTGGGAATTCATTAATCCCCCAATTTTTTATTGGATATCCATTTAAATTTTCATATCTATCTGTCATTGTTGTAATATTACTATCATTGATTTTTTCAACTATATTCTTTAATTCTACTTTATGTTTTTGATATGAAATGTATTCATATAATTCTATTTGTTTTCTATACGTTAGTAAGAATATTAAAATACAACTTGTCCCAATAGCTATATAAGTAATGAATTTTTTATTTGATTCTCTTTTTTTGATTTTTACAAGTGATAAAACTAAAGCAACTAATGATATTAAAAATATTAGGGGTAATGTTAGAATTGCAAAATCCAATTTCCTAACTAATACATTGCATAAAAATGGGGTAATAATTGACATTATAAAAATAATGGTGAGTATTTTATTTTTCATAATTTAATGTTATATAAATAAATAAAATTCTAATTATGGTTGCTATCTGTTGTGTAGTATCAGTAGTTTATATATACATTTTTAATCTTCCCATTTCAAACAGTCTTAGAAATATATAATCAGGTTACGAATGCAACTACAGTATATTGTAAAAAATATTTACGTTCAATTTTTTTACATCCCTACATACCTTATTATTACAATAAATTCATAATTCAGACGTTG